>VYLE01000397.1_pt1 | contig 26777 bp, 14 predicted proteins | sample 5114391 | NCBI WGS metagenome assembly VYLE01 (sample SAMN12291771, study PRJNA351875) | freshwater metagenome | isolation source: freshwater lake | place: USA: Michigan, Kent Lake | collected 2013-08-15
AGCGTGGTGTTGAGCGTGTTCATGGAATCGCGCACCTGGCTGGCGAGCCGATACTGCTCGGCATAGTCGGCCGCCGTGATATGCGGCAGCCGCGGGTCGGGGAGCACCTGAAAGGCCTTGCGCATCGTCACGCCGTTGGCGGTGAGCACGGCCTCGTAGCGTCCCGGTGGCGCCTTGACGCCGCCCAGATACCCCCAGGTGACCACCCCTTCCACGCGCTGCGGGCCGGGGTAGGTGATGTCCCACACCACGCGGTGCAGCCCGCGGCGAACGGGGAGCCGTGCCGTCTGGGCCGCACGGGCGGCCGCCGAATCCGACGAAAAGCGCTGCACGATGCGCTGTGCCGCGTCGACGATGTCGAGCGTGACCGGCGCCGTGGCCTCGCGTCCCAACCAGAGGTGAATGGCGGCCCCGCGATCGGCGGCATCAGGCACCTCCGGCACCGGATCGAAACTGTCGCCACCGCGCTGGGCGCGCACGAAATCGCTGGGCGTGAACAGGTGGGCTGCCGACGCCACGATGGAGGCCGAGAGTTCACGCAGCGGGGCCAGGTCGTCGATGATCCACAGCGCGCGTCCCTGCGTGGAGATCACGAGATCGTCGTGCCGTGCCTCGAGATCGGCGATGGGAGTGATGGGCAACCGCCCCGGCATGGGCTGCCATGCCCCGCCGCCATCGAACGACACGAACAGGCCGTACTCCGTGCCGGCATAGAGCAGCGAGGCCACCTTCGGGTCTTCCGCCACCGAGCGCAGCGGGTAGTCCGCCGGGATGCCGTTCGTGCCCGTCGTGAGGCGGGTCCAGCTCTTCCCGTAGTCGTCCGTGCGCCACAGATACGGCCGGAAGTCGTCGAGGCGATAGGCCTGCACGGCCACGTACGCGCGCCCCGGCCGGTGCGCAGACAGGGCGATCTCCTCCACCGTCCCGTACGGCGGCATGCCGGGCGGCGTGATGTCGTTCCACGACGAGCCGCCGTCGCGCGTGATGTGCACGCGGCCGTCGTCGGTACCGGCCCACAGCGTGCGCGCATCGGCCCGGTCCTCGGCCAGCGCAAACACGGTGTTGAAGATCTCCACGCCGGTCACGTCGTTGTTGATCGGCCCGCCGGCGGCCTGCTGATGCTGCGGCGTGTTGGTGGTGAGATCGGGGGAGATCCGGTCCCACGTCAGGCCCGCGTCCCGCGTGCGCAACACGTACTGTGCGCCGTGGTACACCACCTGCGCGTCGTGACGTGACACGAGAATGGGCGCCACCCACTGGAAGCGATACGTGAGATCCTTGGCCGCCTGCCCGAGCTGCAGCTGCGGGTACACGATGACGTTGCGGCGCTCGTCGGTGCGCGTGTCCCAGCGGTTGATGGCGCCACCGTAGCAGCCACCCCAGATCACGTCGGGGGCATCGGGGTGCAGCGCCACGGGGCCGGTTTCACATCCGGCAGCGTACCGGTAGTCGGCAAACGGATGCACCGAGTTGGACGATGACCAGCTGGGCACGCTGATCGCATTGTTGTCCTGCTGCGCCGTGTACACCCGATAGGGGAAGCGATTGTCGGTGATGACGTCGTAGAACTCGGCCGTAGGCTGATTCCAGTAGCTGCTCCAGGTGCGGCCACGGTTGAGCGAGACCTGCGCGCCGCCGTCGTCGGCGACGATCATGATGCGCTTGTCGCCCGGATTGATCCACAGGTCGTGCACGTCGCCGTGCGGCACATCGATGGGGGTGAAGGTCACGCCGGCATCGATGCTGCGATAGAGTGACGTGTTGAGCGCGTACACGACGTTCTCCTCCATCGGGTCCGCGCGCACGTGCGTGTAGTACCAGGCGCGCTGACGCAGCTTGTTCTCGCTGTTCGTACGCGTCCAGCTGTCGCCGCCGTCATCGCTGCGATACACGCCGCCCTGCGGTTCGGCCTCGATGATGGCCCACAGCCGTTGCGGGTTTGCCGGCGACACCGTGAGACCGATCTTGCCGGTGAGTCCCGTGGGGAGTCCCCCGCTGAGCTTCTTCCAGCTGTCGCCACCATCCGTGGAACGCCAGATCCCTCCCTCGCTCGAGCCGGAAATCATCGTCCACGGCTTGCGCTCGGCGCGCCACATGGCCGCATAGAGAATGCGGGGGTTGCGCGGGTTCATCGCGAGGTCGACGGCCCCGGTGGAGTCGCTGAGGTACAGCACCTTCTCCCACGAGCGGCCGCCATCCTTCGTGCGGAAGATCCCGCGCTCGGCATTGCGACCGAACGGTCGACCGAGGACGGCGGCATACGCCACATCGGCATTCTGCGGGTGCACCTGGAGGCGGCCGATCTGGCCGGCGTTCCGCAGACCGATGGCCTGCCAGCTGCGCCCGCCGTCGGTGGAGCGCCATGCACCGCGGCCCATGGAGGTGTTGCCGCGTACGTCCACCGACCCCTCGCCCACGTACACCACATTCGGATCACCCGGCGCGACCGCCACGCTGCCAATGGCGCCGCCGAAGAATCCGTCGGAGACGTTGCGCCAGGTGGCCCCCGCGTCGTCGGTGTGCCAGAGGCCACCGCCCGTGCTGCCCATGAAGAAGGCATGCGGCTGGCCGGGTACACCCGACACGGCGGTCGAACGGCCACCGCGGAACGGCCCGAGCAAGCGCACCTTGAGCCCCTTGAGGGCGGTGGTGTCGAGGGCGGCGGAGACGGCGGCGGACGCTGTCGTGGCGGGTGTCGTACGCGCAGTGCGCTGCGCGTGTGCGGCGTGCGGCCACGGCACCAGCGTGGCGACCAACAGGAAGCGCGACAGGGAGCGGGGCATGAGGGCGAACGGAGACGGGGAAAAGGGAGCGATGGCCAGCGCTACCGCGCTGGTCAGAGCTGTCCCAGCCAGGACAGCTTCACGATGAGGGAGCGCGCCAAGGGGGTATTGCCACCCTGCACGGCCTGCCGGTCGTTGTAGACCACGTACAGGAACGAGAGCGGGAGAAACTCCCAGCTGAAGCGGGCGTTGAGCGACGCGCGTTCGGCCGCCGTGTTGTACTGGTAGAACGCACTCCACTGCACGCGCGGATTGAGGAACACGCGCAGCTCCGGTCCTGCGAGGTGCGTGGTAAACGCGGAGTCGCGGGTGCCCAGGCTGCGCAGCCGGTTCACCTCATAGCTCGCCCGCAGCGAGACGTAGGGATTGGGTGACCAGCGCCCCGCCACCTCGACGCGGTTGAGCGCCCCGTCGAAGAAGGCGCCCGTGGAGGCCGTGAGCGTGGCCGCCAGCGGGGCGCTCTGGTCGCTGCGCGCGCTGAGCCCCGCCCGGACGTAGTCGTACGATCCGGGGGCGATGCGCACGTTGGGGAAGAGCGGCACCGCGACCGTGGGGCGCTGCACGTTGTGCTCGATGGACGGGGTGATCGTGGCGCCGTTGCGAAAGAGCACCTCGCCCGAGTAGGTGAGGTTGGATTCCTGCAGCGCGCCCGACTGCGGGTCGTTGAAGGCGATGCCGTTGGGGCCATGCCGCAGCCACACCACCGCCGGTGGCAGCCACGTCGGCTGCATCGTCCACGTGGCGAAGGGATTGGTCATGACCACGTCGGGGCGCGAGACGAAGCCCATTTGCGGGTTGTAGTCGCGGGTGACCACGGCACCAAGGATGCCGGCCAGACTGGTATTGGTGTTGCGGGTGATACCGTACGTGCCCGCAAAGCCGGTACGCCCGTTTTCGTTCGACGCCGACACCATGCCGGTGAACTGGACGAGCTCCCCGATGCGCGTGAGCGCATCCATGGCCACGACCACGTTGCGTCGCGACACCACGTCGAGATCCGCATCGAGGGCATCACCATCGCGCAGCGCCGCCGTGGCACCGATGCGGGTGGCGCGGCCGAAGAAGCGGCTGCCACGCATCACCCCGAAGGTGGTGGCTCCCTGTGCGCCCAGCGCCGACTGTCGCATGGCCAGGGCGCCCGCGGTGGTCTTGCCGGTGCGATAGGCGTAGCGCACACCGGCATCGATGGGCTGCGGGGTGCCGTCCTCCCCCAGCCCGATGCGTCGCGTGAAGAAGGGTTGCACGAAGTAGCGGCCCGAGACGCCACCGATGCCACCGATGGTGCCGGCGCCCAGGCCACCCGCGTTCAGCAGGTCGGCGTTCTCGAGGAAGAACTGCCGGCGCTCAGGGAGAAAGACGTTGAAACGGGTGAGATTGACCACCTGGCGGTCCACATCGGCCTGCGCGAAATCCGTGTTCACCGTGGCCTCCAGCAGGCTGTTGGCCGTGGGTGCCCAGATGATCTCGCCACCCACATCGCCGGTCTGGCCATTGAAGGCCCGCGCCGTGCGATCGGTCACGCTCGTGCCGAGCACATACGGCCGCACGCGCACGTTGGTGCGCGGCGGCGGAGGCTGAATGGAGTCGAGCGCGCCGCCGTACGTGATGCGCCACGACGACAGTTGCCGCGGGTACGGCATCCAGGCGCTCCACTGCGCCACCCGACGCGTATTGCGTACGAAGTTGATGTCCCAGGTCGTGAGGCCGGGGGCATATCGCAGCGAGCGCCACGGGATGGAGAACTCGGCCACCCACCCGCTGTCGCTGCGTGTGGTGCGCACGCGCCAGAGCGCGTCCCAGTTGAAGTTGAACGCGTCTCCGCCGTCGAAGGCCTGCACATCGGCCTGCGAGCCGAGTGGCGTGGTGGAGAACTGCAGCACGGTGCGGCGATCGCCCAGCGGGCCGATGGTAATGCCGAAGACGTCGTTCTCGGGCGGCTCGAAATCACGACGGAGATCGGGCATGCGCAGTGACGAGAGTCCGGCGCTGTCGCGGTTGAACGCGCCCACGTACAGGTTCTCGTCGTCGTAGAGCACCCGCACCTCGCTGGGATAGCGCGTGGTGGGGAGGAAGTCCGGGCGGGCCTGCGCGAAGTCGCCTCCCACGGGGGCGCGCCGCCAGTCTGCCTCGTCGAGACGCCCGTCGATGTTGAGTCTCCCCGTGGTGCGTCGCGCCACGAGTCGCTTGCGCGTGGCTTCGGTAGGTTCGGGGACGATGGACGTTTGCGCGCGCGCCGCCTGTGTCAGGGAGAGACTGCTCACGACGACGGCGAACACCAATGACCGGGTAGTGCGGGGGACGCGATGCATCTGGGCAAGCTACGGCCACCGGTGGCATTCGTCACGCGGGTGTTCAAGGTGCGGCCGGTGCGCTAGCCTTGTGCCATGTCCAAAAGGAACCTGCTTGCCGTAGCGCTGTCGCTGCTGTCGCTGGCCCTGCTGTGGCCCGGACTGGTGGAGCCGGTGCTCACGATTCGCGCCACCATCGAGCTGTTTGGCACGGAGCGGGAGCTCACCAACGAAACGCGCAGCGTGCTGGGCGCCATTCGCAGCCTGCACGAGTCGGGCAACGACTTCGTGGCGGGGCTCATTCTGCTCTTCAGTGTGCTCGTGCCGCTCACGAAGGCTGCCCTGCTGGTGCCCATCTTCGTGTGGCGGTCCACCCCGGTGGCGTACCGCCTCGCCCGCGTGGTGCAGGCAATCAGCAAGTGGTCCATGGCCGACGTTTTTGCCGTGGGCATGCTCATCGCCCTGCTGGTCGCCAAGGGGACCGCCAATCTGTCGGCAGTCGCGGGGCCGGGGTTCTACTTCTTCACGGCGTACTGCCTGGTCTCCAACGCGGCCTTTCAGGCGCTCACGATCGACGAGCCGGTCACCGCGCGTTAGCGAGCGCCCCCGGGGACGGTGGCCTGTGTACCCTGTGGGCTACGGCGTGACGCGCCCCTTGGACTTTCCGGAGGCCGGCGGGGCGACGGCGGGTTTGCCCGGGAGCGCGCCCGGCGCGATGCGGAACTTGGCCACCGGCTGGCCGTCGAGGTTGACGAACCCCTCGATGGCACCGTTGGCGGCAATGGTGCCGCTGTGTTCCAGCAGCTTCCCCTCACCCGCCGTGACGCGGAAGCGCAGCGCGGTACCCTGGCGCACCACGTGGCTGATGGCGCCGGTGCCCTGACCCGGTACCATGGCGGTGCCGGTAATGGCGGGGGCGGTGCCGGTGAACTGGTAGCTCACGGGAACGACGATGGTACTGTCGCCAAGTTGGACCGTGGCCGTCCCCGCATAGCTGCCGGTTATGGCCTCGGCCGGCTTGCTGGCCGAGCCCTTCGAGCCGCCGCTGCCAGTGCCCGTTCGCGCACCGGCAGGTGCCGATGCCCGCGCCCCTTGCGCCTGCAGCGGGGCCAGCGTCAGGGGGGTGCCTGGAGCGGCCGCGAGCAGGGCGGCCGCAGCGAGGAGGGGAAACGAGTGGCGCATGCGCGGGATGGGTGCGAGGCAACGGCGTGGAGACTGGCGCGATAAACTACACCACCCATGGCTGAACCGTTCAAAACCTTCATCAACGCGGATGGCGTGACCCGTGCCGCCGGTCACCTGGCCCGGCATGACCCCGGCTTCGACGGCCAGGCGTTCTGCGCGGCCGTGGTGCCGCAATTGGCGGCGCTCGAACTCAAGGCGCGCGCCATGTGCATCGCGGATGCACTCGAACAGTATCTTGCCGCTGACTTCCACGACGCGGCGGCTCACCTTGAACGGGCGTTGCGGCCGCTCGAGGCGGCTGCCGGGACCGGGGGGCTGGACGGATGGTTTCTGTGGGGCGCTGGTGAGTTCGTGGCCCGGCAGGGCATGGCTCAGCCGGTGCGGGCGCTCGCCTGCCTGCGGGAGATGACGCAACGGTTTACGGCCGAATTCGCCATTCGCCCCCTGATCGCACAGCACCCCGCCCTCGTCTTCGACACCCTGCAACAGTGGGTGCACGACGACAGTGAGCACGTGCGCCGGCTGGTCAGCGAAGGGACGCGACCACGGCTGCCGTGGGGGCTGCAACTGCGCGACCTCATCGCCGACCCGTCTCCCTCGTTGCCGCTGCTCGCCGCGCTGCAGGACGATGCCAGCGAGTACGTGCGCCGCAGCATCGCGAATCATCTCAATGACATCGCGAAGGATCATCCGTTGGTGGTGGCCGCCTGGCTCGAACGACATCTGCCCGACGCCACCCCCCACCGGCGAGCCCTGCTGCGCCACGCGAGTCGGACGCTGGTGAAGCAAGGGTATCCGCCGGTTCTCGCCGTGTGGGGGCGAGCCGAACCGTTGCACGGAACCGCCACGCTCGAGCTTGCGCCTGCACACATCACGCTCGGCGACCATGTGGGGCTCACGATCACGCTCCGGTCGCAGGCCAAGGGGCCGCAGGCGCTGACCGTGGACTACGTCGTGCACCACGTCAAGGCCAACGGACAGACATCAGCCAAGGTGTTCAAGGGATGGGAGACCAAGCTGGAAGCGGGGCAGTCGCTCACGCTGCGCAAGCGCCACGCGGTACGGCCGATCACCACGCGTCGGTACCATGCGGGGGCGCATCGCGTGGTGGTGCAGGTCAATGGCCAGCCCGTTGCCGAGGGGGTGTTTCACCTCACGATCGGGCCATCCGCCGCGCCACAGTAAGCGGCAGGACAGTGCCGCCACACGCCGGTAGTCGCCAGATTCCCGCTCGTCCCGCGTTCGTTGCTTGATCCGTCTGCCCGTTCCGGTTCGCCATGCCCCAGCTCTCCGATTTCTCGCTCGTGTCGCTCGACGGCGCCCCACTGCCCCTCAGCGCCTACAAGGATCGCGTAGTGCTGATGGTGAATGTGGCCAGCATGTGTGGCTTCACGCCGCAGTACGCGGGACTCGAGCAGCTCTGGCGCAACTACAAGGCGCGCGGCCTCACCGTCATCGGGTGCCCGTGCGACCAGTTCGGGCATCAGGAGCCGGGCACCGAGGCGGAGATCGGCGCCTTCTGCAGCAGCCGCTACGACGTGACGTTCCCCATGTCGGCCAAGCTCGAGGTGAATGGCGACGGGGCCGACCCCCTCTGGCGCTGGATGCGCGAAGCGGAGCCTGGTGTGCTTGGGACCACGGCGGTGAAATGGAACTTCACCAAGTTCCTGATCGGTCGCGACGGGCAGGTGATTGCCCGGTATGCGCCTACGTCCACACCGGAGTCGATCGCCAAGGATATCGAGACCGCGCTGGGCAGTCGCTGACACGGCCGTCTGCCGGTCCGTAGGAAGACCGAAAGGGGGAACCGCTCCGGTTGCATGGTCATTCAGCCGGTGTCGCGGGTCTCCTCTTCGTCCATGTCTTCTTTTCCCCCAGACGTACTGCCCGCTCAGGCCGCCGCCATTCGCGCCGGTGATGAGCACGCGTTCCGCCAGCTCTTCGATGCGCTGCACGGGCCGCTCCTCGGCTTCGCGTCGTCGTTCCTCAAGGATGACGCGGTGGCGCAGGATGTGGTTCAGGAGGCGTTCGTTCGCCTCTGGGATCGCCGGCAGCGTCTCGACGAGGAGATCCCCCTTCGGGCCTGGCTCTTCCGTACCGTGCGAAATCTCGCGCTCAACATTCGCCGCGACGACACCACTCGTGCGCGGTTGCTCGACGACCCCGCCGCGGTTGACAGTGCCGCCGCCCCCCGCGCCACGGCGCTCCCCGATGTCGCCACCGAAGCAGCGGAGTTGCAGGACCGCGTCGCCGTGCTGGTGACCGAACTCCCCAACCGACAGCGTGAAGCGCTGCTGCTCTCGCGCGTGGAAGGGCTGTCGCATGCCGAGGTGGCGGCGGCCATGGGGTGCGCCCCGCGCACGGTGAACAACCACCTGGTGGCGGCGCTCTCCACGCTGCGGCGTCGCCTCGCCGAGGTGGGTACGCTGGTGGCCTCGCTCTCGGTGTGGCTGCCATGAGCCGGCCCAACGATGCCCGCTCGGAATCGCCCATGAACCCCGAGCTGTCGAGCATGCTGGAGGCGCGGCCCGACGCGCACGAGCTGCATGCCGTGTACCGTGCGGTGCCTGCCACGCAGGCCCCGCTGTCCGTGGCCCAGCACGAGGCGGCATGGCAGCGCCTGCGGACTCGCCTGCATGACCCGGCACGGGCGCCGTACGTCGACGACGTGCGCGCACCGCTCGAACTGGTGCGCGACGAGGGGGCCGTTGATCGTGCTCCGGAGGCGCGGCGCGCTGAGGTCATGGCGGTGGTACCGACCGGTGTGCGCTCATCGGTCTCGTCGCGAGGCCGGTGGGGGCGCTGGGCCGCCGCGGCGGCCTTCGCGGGAATGCTGGTTGGCGGTGGTACCTGGGCTACCGGCAGCGTCACCCATGTGGTGCGCGCCGGTGGTGCGCCGCGCGCCGTGACGCTGGCGGAGGGGAGTACGGTATGGATGGCTGCGGGGAGTGAACTCTCCGTTCCCCGTCGTCTGGGATGGCCCGCTGCGCTGGCCTCCTCGACGCGTGAGGTGCGGCTGACCGGCGAGGCATTCTTTGTCGTGCAGCGCGATGGACGCCCCTTTACCGTGCACACGGCCGACGCGCAGGTGCAGGTGCTGGGGACGCAGTTCGCCGTGCGCCGTGAGGCTGCCGGTGGCGTCACGCGGGTCGATGTGAACGAGGGGCGGGTGGCGGTTGTCGCTGGTGCACAGCGACTGGAACTCGGGGCCGGGGAAGGCGTCACTGTGGGCGCGCGCACGTGGCTGCGCCGCAGTGTGACCCCCACGCGTGTGGCCACTTGGCGCACCGGCGGGCTGGCCGCGTTCGACGAGCCGCTCGGCGACGTGCTGGTCGAGCTGGGCCGCCGCTACGGCGTGCGCATCGAGCACGACGCCAACGTCGACGTGGCGGCGACGGTCTCGCTGGTCTACGCGAGCGCGCCGTCGGTGGATGTCGTGCTCGGTGACCTGTGCACCGCGGAGGGACTCGTGTTCGAGCGCACGAGTCGCGGGTACCGCATTACGCGCCCGTGAGCGGGACGCGGTCGGCGGTGGTGATCACAGGACGTGTGCGGACGCGCCGAGGCGCGTCGGCATGTGCCGTGGCGGCCATGGCCGGCGCCCTTGTGTGGGGCGGGCGAGCGCCGGCCCTGCACGCACAGGACACGCGCCCCGGCGCCTCCGCCACGCGCGCCCCCTCCCGCCTTTCCCTGGCGCTCATCAATGTCCCGCTCGTCGAGGCACTCGAGACGCTGTCACGCCAGGCGCAGCTCAATCTCGTGTGGCAGGCGGTCACGCTGGGGCCGCGGGCCACCATGCGCATCTCCTGTCGGTTGGAGGACGTGCTCCCCGAAGAGGCACTGGGCTGCGTGACGAGAGCCGCCGGTCTCGATTTCGTACGGCTGTCGTCGGGCACGTACGTCGTGATCGCCGGCGCCGAGCAACCGGCGGCGTGGGGCGCCTTCGCCGGTCGCGTGTTGGATGCCGCGTCGGGTGAACCACTCCCGCAGGCGCGCGTGCAGTTGGCCGAGGTGCCCGCTGCCGTGCTGTCAGCCGACGACGGTGGTTTCACTTTCGCGCGGCTGCGCCCTGGCACGTACGAACTGCAGGTTCGCGCCGTGGGCTATCGCCCGTATCGTGCGACATTCGATCTGCCGCCCAACGGGTCGCGACTCGTGCGGTTGCCGCTCGTGCGCACGGAGACCGTCGCGCGTCCCATCATCGTGAACGGCCTGCGCGCCGGCGCTTTCAGCGCCACGCTTGGATCGACGCTGGTGGCAGACAGTGTGGCGCGTCGGACGCTCATGGGGCCGTCGTTGTTCCTGCCCGGCGCGCCGGTCCCCCTGGGGCTTTCGCGGCGCGATGGAACGGCGGATCTGCACCTGCAGGGAGGGGATATCGGCGAGCATCCATGGCGTCTCGACGGCATCCCGCTCTACGATCTCACGGCGCTCTCGGGGCTGCTTGGTCTCGTTACGCCCGTTGCCATCGACGAACTCGCCGTTCGGCGCAGCGGATATCGCGCGAGCGAGGGGAGCTTCGCCACCGGGGTCATCGACCTCAAGCACGCCGTGGGCGGCGAGTCGGCGGGCGGTGCGGAAGTGCACGTGGACCCCATCGCTGCATCGGGTCGCTGGTCGCTGCCGGTGACCGTGGGGGGCGCGCGTGGCACGGTGATGGTGGCGGGGCGCACGGGACTCTGGCAGTGGACCGCTCCCCCGGCCCTGACGCGCGCGCTGCGCCACTGGAGCGTGCCCGATCCCGTGCTGCTTTCGCGCTTCAGTGACTTCGGGGTGCAACCCAGCATGGCGGGGCTCGACGGGGCCGCGTTCAGCAGCAGTGTGGGTGACGAACGCGTCCGGCTGCACGATGTGCACACCGCCGGGCGTCTGCAGTTCGGCGTGGCGCACACGCTCTCGGCCTCGGCCTTCCTCAATGAGCATGGCGTCTCGTATGCAGGAGCGGCCGACGATGGGGCGGGGCGCATGCTGCGCACCGCCGATCGCTACGACAAGCGTACCGTGGGGGGGCAGCTGTCGCATGAGTGGCTGCTCGGTACACGGGTACGGCAGTCGGTGCAGTTGCGGGCGTCGCAGTACGATCTTGGCCACGGTGGCAGCATGGCCATGAATGCCGCACCACTGGCGGGGACCACGGCCTCCGAGAGCAATGCGCTCACCGAACTGGCGGCCTCGGGCGAGTGGCGCGTGCGCGGCGGGGCCCGTACCGACCTCACCTTCGGGGCGGAGGTCGTGCACAATCGCGCGCATCTCGACCTGTCCAATCGCGTGCTGCGGCCGCTCGCGTACAAGACGGTGGTCACTCGTGGCACCCTGGTGGCCGATGTGACTCGTCAGCTCTCCGCCACGCACTTCCTGGACGTGGGGATGCGCGTGACGCAGCTGCAGACGGGGCGGACGTACGCGGAACCGCGACTGGCGGTGCGCGGTGAACAGCGATGGGACGCGCGCACCTTCACCTGGCGCGTTGCGGGCGGCGGCTATCATCAGTTCGTCAATCAGTTCGATGTGGCGAGCACCATGCCGGTGGCCTTCGTGCCGAGTGTGCGCTTCTGGCTGCCCAGCGATGGCAACGCCCCCGTGGCGCAGGCGTGGCATCTGGCCGGCGAAGGCGCCTACGCACCGGCACCTGGCTGGGAGCTGCGCGGGGAACTCTATGCCCGGTGGCATCCCACACTCCCCATGTTCGACTACGGGGTGATGTACGGACCCGGACTCACGTCCAACGTGCTGACTGACGCCGCCCAGTTCATCCGCCCCATGAGTGGGACGGCGTTCGGTGGCGGGGTGCGTCTGCTGCGTGAGGCCTCATGGCGCGGCAAGGCCATGCGCACCGAACTGGCATACGATGGAGGCTCGAGCGTCAGGCGTTATCCGTCGCGCTTCGACGATCGCCTGCAGCCCACCCCGTGGCTGGAGCCGCACCGTGTGCTGCTGGCCAGCGAAGTGAGCCCCGCGCGCGGGCTCGTCATGGCGGTCCGCACGCGCGGCGTGTGGGGACGGCCATGGGCATTGCGTCAGGTGTACTACGACCTGTTCGGCGCGGCACCCATGACGTCGCAACTGCCCGTGTCCATGCCGGGTGTCATGCGGCGCCCCGCGCTCATCGACGTAGACCTGGGGCTCACCTGGCAGCGCGAGGTGGGCACCACGCGCGTGGAGCTCGGCGCCAGCGTACTGAACGTGATCGGCCGCAGCAACGTGCTCGACTACGGACTGCGGCGCGGTGCCAACGGCACGTACGCCATGGTGCCCCGCTTCCTCCCCATGCGCCAGCCGGCGCTGACGATGCGCCTGCTGTATTGACCTGGTGGTGGAAACGATGCCGGGGTGCGGCGGGTTGGTCCGATACCGCTGGTCCTGTCTTCGATTCCATCCCGCTCCAATGAAGCTCGCGTTGCTGCTGTGTCTGTTCCTGAGTCCGGCGTTGCTGTCGGCGCAGGTCGCCCCTGCCTCAGCCGGTCCAACCGGCGTCATCACCGGGCGCATCGTGACCGCCACGACAGAGGCGCCCATTGCCGGGGCTACCATCCGCGTGGTGGGGCAGGAGGCAGGCGCGCAGAGTGAGGCCGATGGACGGTTCACCGTGCGCGGCGTGCGCGTGGGGATCGTCACGCTCGAGGTGCGGCGTCTCGGTTTCGCGCCGGTGCAGCGCGGCGATATCGCGGTCTCTCCCGCCAAGCCGGCCGAGGTGACGATTGCCCTGCGGCCGGTGGACGTTCAGCTCGATGTTGTCACCGTGCGTCCGGAGGCGTTTCCGGAGCGCATGCCGGCAACCACACCGGTCTCCACACAGCGTTACGACGCGGAGGAGGTCCGGCGGCAGCCCGGTGCCCAGGAAGATGTGCTGCGCGCCATTTCCATCGCGCCTGGTGTCGGGGTCACGAGCGCTGCCCGCAACGACATCGTTGTGCGCGGTGGCGCACCGTTCGAGAACCTGTTCGTGGTGGACAATATCGAAGTGCCCAACATCAATCACTTCGGTTCGCAGGGATCCACCGGCGGTCCCATTTCGCTCATCAACATCCGGTTCGTGGAGAGTGCTTCGCTCTCGGCTGGCGGTTTCGGGGCTCGCCTGGGCGATCGCACGTCGTCGGCAACCACGCTGACGCTGCGGGAAGGCAATCGCGAGCGCGTGGCCGGCGAAGTGAACGTGGCGGCCACGCAGGTGGGCGCCGTGCTCGAGGGGCCGCTTGGTCGCAACGGGTCGTTCCTGGCCAACGTCCGCCAGAGCTATCTCGATCTGCTCTTCAAGGCGATTGGCCTCAGCTTCATTCCCAGCTACACCGACGCCACCGCGAAGGCCACGTGGCGCTCCAATGGACGCGATGCCTTCAGTGTCCTGGCCATCGGGGCGCGCGGAACCATTGCCTTCGACAACAGTACCGACTCGGCGCGCCTGAACAACGCGCAGGTGCTCGCGCCCACGCAGGATCAGTACTTCAGCGGCCTCACGTGGAAGCGGTTGCTTGGTCGCGGGGTGGCCACCACGACGCTCGGCCGCACGTGGACGCGCTACGTCACGGCCCAGCGCGACAGTCTGCTCGCGCCCATCTTCGAGAGTCGCTCCACCGAAGGGGAGAATTCGCTGCGCACCGACGTGACGCTGGTGGTCGGGCGCGGCGTGGAGATCGAGACGGGCACGATCTTCAAGTACGCCAGCACCCTGCGCTACGACGCCACGCTCGCCGGGTTCACGCGTCGCGACCAGACAGGGACACCGCAGCCGCTGTCGGTCGACACGTCGTTCACCGCGTGGCGCAACGGGAGCTACCTGCAGGCCACGTGGCAGAGCACACCCACGTTGCGCCTGTCTGGCGGTGTGCGAGGCGACTGGTATGGATTCCTCGACAACGCCGTGCGCCTCGCACCGAGACTGAGCCTCAGCTATCAGGCCAATGAGGTGACCACGCTGTCGCTCTCCGGAGGACGCTACTGGCAGGCGCCCAGCTACATCTGGCTCGTAGGGGATCCCGGGAACGCCACGCGCCTGCGCCCGTTCCGCGCCGACCAGCTCATTGCGGGCATCACGCGACTGGTGGGCAGCGACCTCAAGGTGCAGTTCGAGGTGTACGGCAAGCGGTACGGCGACTATCCGGTGCGACGATTCCGCCCGCAGGCGGTGTTGAGTCCCAGCGGCTTCGACGATGCCACCACGGACATCCCCTTCGGTCTCGAGCCGTTGGCCAGTAGCGGTACCGGTACGGCGTACGGCGCGGAGCTGTTCGTGCAGAAGAAGCTGGGGGCGTCGCCGTTCTACGGGCAGCTGAGCGCGAGCCTCAACCGCACGCGCTTCACCGGCCTCGATGGCACGACCACGCGCGGGGCCTTCGACACGCCGGTGCTTGCCAACGGGGTGCTGGGCTGGCGTCCCAACGCCAAATGGGAAGTGGCTACCCGTCTGCGTGGATCGAGCGGGTTGCCGTTCACGCCCTTCGTGGGGCAGGGCAGTCTTGCCGGCACGCTCGATTTCGCACAGTACAACGCGTTGCGTGTCCCCTTCTTCTTTGCCGCCGATGTGCGCGTCGATCGGCGCTTCCTCGTGGGCAACCGTCAGTTCATTGCCTTTCTCGACCTGCAGAACGTGACCAATCGGGTCAACACCACGGCCCCGCAGTGGAACCCCCGTTTGCGTCGCGCCGAGCCCAACGAAAGCATCGGGTTGCTCCCCTCCATTGGCCTGAACTTCGAGTTCTGAGCGCGCCGGAACGCAAGAACGGCCGCCGGCAGGTACATGCCGGCGGCCGTCTCGTTTCCTGAAGTACAGGGTTACCGCAGGTTGGGATTGGTCTCGAGTTCGGAGAGCGGGATGGGGAAGCAGAGGTTGCGTCCCGTCATGTTCTCCTGGTCGCCCGGCCGGTTGAGTGCCGCCCAGCGCCGGAAGTCGCCAAGGCGACGCCCTTCGAGCCAAAGTTCGATGCCACGCTCGCGCTTGAGCGCCGTCCACGCCTCGGTGGCGTTCGTGGCGGTCCACGGCGCGAGGTTGAGCGCCGTACGACGCAGGTTGAGCCGGGCCATGGCGCCCGGGATGTCGTTGGCCACCAGCAGCGCCTCGGCCTCGATGAGGCGCATTTCCCAGCCGCTCGACAGGTTCATGGGCGAGTCGCGCACCGGGTACTTGGTCTGGAAGAACCAGCGTACCTGTCCGCCCAGGCTGGTGACGGCCGCGTCTCCGAAGCGGATGGTGAGGCTCGAGTCGAAGGGAACGCGCGGGTCCCGCGTGGTGCGACGGTAGTTGTCGTAGAACGTGCCCCACACCGTGTGGGCGCGGTACGGCTGGTTAGCCGATGCCCAGTTGATGCGATTGTACTGGTCCACGGTGTTCACGAAGTACGGCATGCGGTACACGAACGCGTTGTTCGTGATGAGGCCTGCGTCGGCCGAGGCGCCGGTGAGGTTGCCACGTAGCAGGCGCACCGACGCACGACCGGCCGTGGCCACGTCGCGCAGGGTGGCATTATTGGCAGCCGTGGCCACCGCAATCGCCTCGGTGAAGGCGGCTTCGGCGCGCTCGAGATACACCGTGTAGCTCTGGCGTGGCCCACCATCGATGACGCAGTCGCAGAAGTTCTCGCCGAGGTGGCGGTTGGAGTAGCCAGCCCAGATCAGCGCCTGAGCCAACGTGGCATTGTTGTTCGCCGCGGCACCGAGCACCTCCTTGATGCGCCGCACCCCCGACTCTGCCGTCCAGCGGGCGCGCTGTGCCTGATTCCACCAGTCGCCGCCGTCATCCGGCGAGAGTACGCCGAGCTGCTGTCGCACGGTAATGCCGAAGGCGCCGGTGGATCCGGCGGGGAGGACTTCCCGCGTCACGGCGGCCCCCGTGTACGACGTCCAGTTGAGCCCTTCGCCCAGGTCGCGTCCGGCGCCGTTCACGATGGCCGTGAGGGCGGCCGGGTCGTTGAGGAAGGCGGCCTGGACGGGCCCGGGATTGGTGACCTGCAAGTCGCATCCGGCAGCAAGCGCCAGCGCCGCGACGGGAGCCATGCGCACGAAGGCGCGAAGTGTCATCGTCATGGTCAAGGGCCTCAGAACGAGATGCGCAGGGAGGTCAGGAACAGCGCGGGCGCCGGAATGTGCTCGGAGATGTAGCGCACGCCCACGTTGAATCCGTCGTTGCCCGACATTTCGGGGTCGAACAGCGGCATGCCAAAATTGGTGCGGAAGACGTTCTGCGCGGAGAAGACGAACGAGCTGCTGGCCGTGTGCGGAATCAGCTTGCCCAGCGGCACCGTGACGGTGATGTCGCGAATCTTGAAGAAGTCCGCGGGGAAGATGAACATGTCCTGGCGCGCATTGCGCGGGATGCACGTGAGCGTCTCGCGCGGCGTGAGCGGCTGACTCGCCGCGATGGCCGCGTAGGCCCGCGTGCACGTTGGCCACAACACCGACCGCGACAGCGCCTGGAACGAGGCATCTTCGTTGATGAAGGCGCCGCCCTGGTACTCGCCGCGGGTCGAGATATTGATGCCCTTCCAGGTGGTGATGTTGAGCGACGGTGACAGAATGAGCGTTGGCTGCGCCGGACCGAAGGTGTGGTTGAACACCGTATCGATGGGGGCGCCGATCACGTCCTCATTCTTGATGAGCCGGCCACGCAGCACCGGCGCCGGCTGTCCTTCAATGACCCACCCGAAGTTGCCCACGCTGAACGACGGCGCGCCCCCGAGGCTCAGCACCTTGCTCTGATTGGTGCTGACGTTGAGGCCGGCCTTGATGTCGAGGTTGGTCTTCTCGAGGAGCGTGGCGTTGATCGCCGCTTCGATGCCGCTCTTCTCGATCTTGCCGGCGTTGCCGAGCGAACTGGCCAGGAAGCCGTTGGAGGGCACGTTGCGCACGAAGAAGAGCGCATCGTCGGTCACGGCGCGGAACCAGGTGAAGTCCACGCTGAGGCGACCGCCGAAGATCTGGTTGTCGAACCCGATCTCCGTTTCCGTGGTACGCTCGGGGCCGAGGTTGGGGTCACCAAGGTTGAGCGGCCGCACGGCTGGCGCGGTGCCCCAGCCCACCGGGTTCCACGTTTGCACGGCGGCGAAGGCGGTGGGAGCACGGCCGGCCTGGCCATACGCCGCGCGCAACTTGAGGGTGCCAAACTTGTCCGACCAGAAGCCCTCGTCGGAGACGACCCACGAGGCGCTGGCTTTGGGGTACGTCTGGAAGCCGAAGTCTTCACCGAAGGCGCTGTTGCCGTCCACGCGCGCGCCCACGGTCACGAAGTACTTGTCCTTGATGCCGAACAGCGCCTGCGTGAACGCGCCGCCGGTGATGTTCTTGAGGCGATTCTCGTCGGCGTTGCGCAGCGACCCCGAGGCCACCGTGGGGTTGGTGGGAGCCGGGTAGTTCTCCGAATACGCCACCACGTCGCTGACGAGCGAGTTGATGTACTGCGTACCGGCGGAGAAGGTGGCCTTCATGCCGTCGCCGAACTGCATCTCGTAATTGTTGGCCCAGTCGAGGCTGATGATCTTGTTCTGCCACACCTGGTTCTGGATGATGCCGAGCGCTGCGCCGGGGAAGCCGTAGGGACGCACGTTGCGGTTCTCGAGCGCGGAGCGGTCGAAGCCCACCACGAGGCGGCTGGAGAAGCGCTCAATGGGTGTCCAGGTCGCCGTGGTGCCCAACAGCAGGCGATCGATGTTGCTGTTCAGCTGCTGCCCGTACACGAGCTTGATCGTGTCGGGATTGGCGTTGCCGAAATAGTTGCGCTCCTGCCGGAAGGCATTGAGCGTGATGCCCTGCGCGTTGTTGCCGGCCGGCGTCTGTGTGATGAGCGAGTTGTTGTACGCCGTATTCCAGCTGAACTGCATGTTCTTGAACGGGCTGAAGTCGACGTTGGCGCGCACCTGGTACTTGCGCTCGTTGTCGAGCTGCAGCACGCCGTCGCTGTTGTCGGCGCCGAAGGAGAACAGATACTTCACGTTGTTCTGAGTACCGCCGGCCACCTGGGCCTGCATTCCCAGCCGGCCGCCGTCGCGCACGAAGGCGTCCATGTTGAGCAGCGGCACCGAGTCGGTGCCGAACTGCTGCAGCCGCTGGAAGCCCGAGTTGATCTGGGCATTCCACTTGGGCGCACCCTGCGAACCGCGCTTGGTGAAGATCTGGATCACGCCGGCCGCGGCGTCGGTGCCGAAGAGCGTCGTGGCTGCCGCCCCCTTCACGACTTCGATGCGCTCGATGTCGTCGGGGTTGATGTCGTTGAGCGGGCTGCCGTAGGCGTTGGCGCCGCGCTGCGTGGCGCCCTGGAAGATGCCGTTGCGCGGGTACTCGTCGGAGCGGGTGCGCACGCCGTCCACGTAGATGAGCGGCTGGTTGCTGAGCGCCAGCGACGTGGCGCCACGCAGACGGATGGCACTGCCACTGCCCGCGTTGCCCGTACCGCCCGAGATCTGCACACCGGCCACACGACCGGCGAGCAGGTTGGACACGTTGGTGGGGACTTCGGGGAGATCCTTGGTGGACACCTGGCCAATGGAGTTGCCCACTTCACGCTTGCGTGCCGAGCCGGCGGTGCCGGTCACGACAACCTGATCGAGCGAGACCGGCGACGTCTTGAGCACGAAATCGGCGGTGGCCGTCTGCCCCGCGGCCACGGCAACGGCCTTTTCCGTCGGCTCGTAACCAATCATGCGTACACGCACCGTCACCGTACCGGAGGTGACGCGCGTGATGGTGTAGCCGCCGTCGGCACCGGTCTGTCCGCCGTTTTGTGTGCCGGCGATGAACACCTGCGCGTTCGGGACCGCGTTGCCCGCGGCGTTGGTGACCCGGCCGCGAACGGTGCCGGTGGCCCCCTGAGCCTCTACGACCGCCCCGGTACCCCAGGGGGTACCGAGCAGGCCGGCAACGACAGCGCATGTCGTCAGGGCCCGACTCCACACACGTGAACAGAGCATCCGCACCTCTCCTGAAGTCTTCGTACTGCTGCACGAACCCGCCCGGACCGGGCGGGGAGGGAACTCGGGGGGGACCGGGTCGCGGCCAACAGGCCGTGGTCGATCGGGGACAGCGTTTCGTCCTTTCGTGAAGGCGCCCACACGCCTGTTGGTGGGACGGGGCGAACAGATGAGGGACGACAAACCCGATAGTGCACCCGAAAGGAGCAAATGGGCAAGCGAATGTACGCCGCGGCGCACCGTGGCTTGCCGCGCCCGGCACCGGGGGACAGAATCTCCGCCAGTCGGCTCACCCCCGACCGACCCTCCTTCGACCCCGGAGTTTTCGTGCGCCTGCGCCCCCTCTCGCTGTGCGTCGCCCTGCTGACGGCGCTGCCCCTTGGCGCCCAGGCGCCCGCTGCCCCGCCTCGTGGCGCCGCGGCCCGTCCCCTGCCGCTGGAGGCCACGCGACGCTTCCCGCTGGACACGCGCGACGGCACCTGGCTGTCGATCGACGTGAGCCCCGACGGGCAATCGCTCGTCTTCGACATGCTGGGCGACCTGTACCTGCTGCCCATCGCGGGCGGCGATGCCGTGCGCCTCACCAGCGGGCTCGCCTTCGACGCGCAGCCGCGGTTCAGCCCCGACGGCAAGACGGTCGTGTTCATCTCCGACCGGCAGGGCGCGGACAACGTGCACACGCTCGACCTGTCCACGCGCGAGGTGAAGGAGGTCACGCGCGGGCGGAGCAATGTGTACCTCTCGCCGGAGTACTCCCCCGACGGCAAGTACATCGTGGCCAGCAAGGGCGGATTCCGAGGCGGCCTCCCCACCCTGTGGATGTACCACGTACAGGGGGGCAACGGCGTGGCCCTCTACACGCCGCCGGCCAATGCGGCGCCCGGCGCCGCGGTGCAGCAGGCAGGGGCGGCTTTCTCCGCCGACGGGCGTTTCGTGTACTACACCCAGCGCACCGGCGCGTGGAACTACAACGCGCAGTTCCCGCAGTATCAGGTCTGGTCGTACGACCGTGAAAGCGGCGAGCGCGAGCCGCTCTCGTCGCGCTACGGGTCGGCGGTCCGCCCCACGCTCAGCCCCGATGGCAAATGGCTCGTGTACGGCTCGCGCTACGAGAACAAGACCGGGCTGCGCCTCCGCGAGCTGGCCACCGGCGATGAGCGCTGGCTGGCCTACCCCACGCAGCGCGACGAGATGGAATCACGGGCACCCATGGACGCGCTCCCCGGCATGAGCTTCACGCCGGACTCGAAGGAGCTGGTGGCCAGCTACGGCAATCGTCTCTGGCGGGTGGCGGTGGACGGCAGTGGGCAGCGCGAGATTCCCTTCCGCGTGCAGGCGCAGGTCGAGGTGGGTCCCGAACTGGCGTTCACGTATCCCATCGCCGACAGCGCTACCTTCACGGCGCGGCAGATTCGCGACGGGGTGCCAAGCCCCGATGGGACGCAGTTCGCCTTCGTGGCGATGGATCGCCTGTACGTCATGGATTGGCCCGCGGGCACGCCGCGCCGCGTGAGCACGCTCGACGTGATCGAGGCCGAACCGGCGTGGTCTCCCGATGGCAAGTCGCTTGCCTTCGTGACCTGGACGGAGCAGGGGGGACGTCTCTACAAGGCCACGCTCGCGCCCGGCCGCACCACCCGGCTCGTGCCGTTGAGTGCCGGCCTGGCCACGCTGCGTCAGCCGGTGTTTTCTCCCAGTGGGGCGCGTGTCGTGGCACTGCGCACCCCCGCGCAGGGGCGCCGCGACCAGACGGGCGTGACCGGTACCTCGGAGCTCGTGTGGTATGCCGCGTCCCCTGCGGCCACCGATGGCGCGCCCGCCACGGTCATCGCCCGCGCCGCCGGTCGCAGCAAGCCGCACTTCACCGCCGACAGCACCCGCATCTATCTGTCATCGAGCAATGGCCTGGTGTCGCTCCGCTGGGATGGCACCGACGAGCAGCGCCACCTGCGCGTGGTGGGGGCTGGCGGCGCCGGTGCGGCCGATGACGACCACGGCCACACCGAGCTCACGTTGTCGGAGTTGGAATTGCTGCGCGGCGAGGAGCCGGGGCTGCAGGGTCCGCCGGCGCAGCTCGTACTTGCGGCGCCATCGGGGGATCTCGCGCTCGCGCAAATCGGTGGTGACTTCTACACGGTGGTCGTACCGCCGCGCGGCACCCAGGCCACGGTGAATGTGGCGGAACCGGCGAATGCCGCCTTCCCGGTGCGCAAGCTCACCGACATCGGCGGCCAGTTCCCCGCGTGGTCGGCCAACGGCAAGCGCGTGCACTGGTCCATTGGCAATGCGCACGTGGTGTACGATCTCGACGCGGCCGTGGCGCGCGACGCCGCCATCGCCGCCGCCCGCCGCGACAGTACGATTGCCGAAAGCGCGCGGCCAACGGCTTACACGCCCACGGAAACGCGAGTGCGCGTGGCCGCCACGCGCGACCTGCCGGGGGGCACGGTGGTGCTGCGCAACGCCAAGATCGTGACGATGCGCGGCGACGAGGTGATCGCCCGCGGTGACCTGGTGGTGCGCAACAACCGCATCGCCGCCGTGGGCGCGTCGGGCACCGTCACCGCGCCCGCCGGCGCGACGGAGATGGACCTGGGCGGGGCTACGGTCATCCCGGGCTTCGTGGATACGCACGCGCACCTGCGCGCCGAGCGTGGCACGATTCACGAAACGCAGCCGTGGGCGTACCTCGCCAACCTCGCGTATGGGGTGACCACCACGCGCGACCCGCAGACGGCCACGACCGATGTGCTCACCTATCAGGACATGGTCGACGCCGGCCGCATCATTGGCCCGCGCATCTACAGTACGGGCCCCGGCGTGTTCAGCACGGACAACATCCGTGACCAGGAGCATGCGCGCAGCATGATGAAGCGCTACAGCCAGTACTACGACACGAAGACCATCAAGATGTACGTGGCGGGGGTACGGCAGGTGCGGCAGTGGATCATCACCGCCGCGCGCGAGCAGCAGCTCATGCCCACGACCGAGGGCTCGCTCGACGTGAAGCTCAACCTCAGCGAAACGCTGGACGGGTATCCGGGGCTCGAGCACTCCATGGGGATCACGCCGTTGGGTGGCGATGTGACGAGCTTCATGGCCTGGGCGAAGCGCGCCTATACCCCCACCCTGCTGGTGAACTACGGCGGGCCGTGGGCGGAGAACTGGTTCTACACCAAGGAGAACCCGTGGGCCGATACCAAGCTGCAGCGGTTCACCGCCTATGAGGAGCTGGCGCTGAAGACGCGGCGGCGCATGGCGAGCATGCCCAACGGCGGCACGGCGGGCGGCTGGTTTCGCGACGAGGAGTATGTCTTCCCCGAGCTTGCCACCGACGCCACGAAGATTCTGCGCGCCGGCGGACGTCTGGGCATTGGCAGTCATGGCCAGCTGCAGGGCCTTGGCTACCATTGGGAGCTGTGGGCCATGGCCAGCGGTGGCATGACCAATCTCGAGGCGCTGCGTGTGGCCACCATCGTGGGCGCCACCGCGATTGGCCTGCAGAACGACCTCGGCTCCATCGAAACGGGGAAGCTTGCCGACCTGATCGTGCTCGACCGCGACCCGCTCGCCGACCTGCGCAATACCAACAGCATCCGCTACGTGGTGAAGAACGGCCGGGTCTACGACGGCAATACCCTCGCCGAGCTGCACCCGACCAAGCGCAACGGGCCGGCGGTGCCGAACCGGCCGATCGCGCCGAGCACCAAGGCCGGCACGGGCAAGTAACCGCCGGGAGCGGTGGGGGGCGGGGGGAAGGGGCTCGGTGCCCCATCCCCGCCTCCCCGCCAGCCCGGTAGATTGCCCGCATGCCTGTCCCCCCTACGCCCGATTCTTCCGCGAGCCACGCCACCAGCGCCCCGGCGACCACCACGTCGCATCTGGGTGCCCTGGCCGTGTGCCTTGCCGCCGCGCTGCTGCTGCTGTGGCCCTTGCTGACCGGCCAGATCATGTTCGGCGGCGGCCGCTCCGACATGTTCATCGCCGGCTACTCGTTCCGCCTCTTCGGCGCCGAGTGGTTCAAGGAGACGGGCAGCATTCCCCAGTGGAATCCGTACCTGTTCGGCGGCCTGCCGTACATCGGTGCCATGCACGGCGACATCTTCTATCCGTCGGCGTGGCTGCGCTGGATCATGCCGGTGGATCTGGCGATCACCTACGCCATGGCCCTGCACTTCGTGCTGGCGGGGTGGTTCATGTATCGGCTGGGGCGCTCGCTCGGCCTCGGCTGGGGTGCCGCCGTCGTCGCCGGTGTGGCGTACGAACTGACGGGCATCGTGGCGTCGCAGATGAGCCCCGGACACGACGGCAAGCTGTTCGTCTCGGCGCTCACGCCGCTCAGCTTCTGGGTGCTGCTGGCGGCCATTCGCCACCAGAAGCGCTGGGCATTCGGTGTCTTCGCGATCACCGTCGCGCTCATCATTCTCGGCCATTATCACATGGCCTACTTCCTGTTGCTGGCGCTCGGGCTGTGGGCCCTGTACCTCGTGTTCTGGGATCCGCAGCGCCCCGCGGAGGTGCAGCCGCTCCCCACACTGGCGCTTGCCGCCGGAGCCGTGGCCATCGGGCTGGGGATTACCGCACTGCAGGTCATGCCCTTCTTCGCGTACATCCCGTTCTCGCCGCGCGCCGACGGCGCCACCGATCTCGGGTGGGAATTCGCCACCAGCTACGCGCTGCCGCCCGGTGAGGTGTTCACGCTGCTGCTGCCGCAGTTCAACGGCGTGCTCGATCACTACTGGGGCACCAATCCGATCAAGTTCCACACCGAGTACATGGGCGCGCTGCCGCTGGTGCTGGCGGCCTTCGCCTTTGGCGACAAGCAGCGCCGCGTGATGGCGTTCACGCTCGCCGGCTTTGCGCTCTGCTTCCTGCTGCTGTCGTTCGCCGGGCATACGCCGTTCTATCGCCCGTTCTACGAGTTCATGCCGTTGCTCAAGAAGATTCGCGCCATGGGCATGGTGTTCTACCTGCCCGCGTTCTTCCTCTGTGTGCTGGCGGGCATCGGGGCCGAGCGCGTGTTCGCGCGCGCGGTACCCATGCGGACGGTGCTGGCGGTGGGGGGCGCGGTCGTGCTCTTCGCGCTGCTGGGCGCGGTGGGGGCGCTGCAGGGGCTCGCCGAGTCCATGGCCATCAACGAGCGCTACGAGGCCGTCGTGGGCAATGCGCCGTATCTGCAGAGCGGGGCGGTGCGCCTGCTCGTCTTCGCCGTGGCCGGATTGGCCGTGCTCGTGGGCGCCGTGAACGGCAAGATTGCGCGTCCCGTCGCGACGGCGATGCTGGCCCTGGTGGTGGCACTCGACCTCTGGAGCGTGAACCGCGAGTTCTACACCTTCTCGCCGCGTGCCACGGAGCTGTTTGCCGATGACGCCATCACGACGCGGTTGAAGGAGGTCAAGCCGCCGTATCGCGTGCTCGACGCGGCGAATGCCTACGGATGGTCGTTGCTCATGGCGTACAAGGTGCCCACGGCGCTCGGCTATCACGGCTTCGAGTTCCAGCGCTATCGGGAGCTCGGTGGCAAGGACAGCGGGTGGCAGAATCTCTTCTCGCCCAACCTGCTCGACCTGCTGGCCATTCGCTATCTCATTCTGCCCGACAGCCAGCCCGTACCCGGCTTCCGGCAGGTCGTGCCGAAGATGACCACGACCTTTGGCACGCCGGCCGTGCTGTACGAGCGCGAGTCGCTGCCGGCATACGCGCGCGTCATTCCCGCATCGGCCAAGCTCGCGAAGGATCAGGCCGCGGCCACGATCGTGGATGAGCGGTTCCCGGTGAATCGTGTGGCCATCTTCGACGACAGCGCCACCGTGCTGTCGCCGGCGGCGGCGCAGCCGTTTGCTGAACCCACGGCGACGGCCACCGTGACGAGCTGGCAGCCTGGTGCCATGGAGATCCAGGTGACTGGCGCGGAAGCCGCACCATCGCATCTGGTGGTGAGCGAGAACTGGTACAAGGACTGGACGGCAGAGGTGGATGGCAAGCCAGGTGTGGTACGTCGTGCCGACCTGTCGTTGCTGTCGGTTGATCTGCCCCCCGGTGCGAAGTCGGTTCGTCTCACCTTTGCCTCGCCGGAGTATGCCACCGGCAAGCTGGTGAGCCTGGTGTCGCTAGCGCTCGCGTTGGCGTTGTCGCTGGTCCCGGTGGCGATGGGGCGCCGTCGTGCGGTTTCCGGTGGCGCCGCGTAATGCGTTTCGCGTGACCACGTGCGCGTGAGTGGCGTTGCGTGAGTAGCTCACACCCGCGCCACTTCGGCTTCGCCGGTGCCACCTCGGTGCTGGTGGCGAACATGGTCGGCACCGGCGTCTTCACCTCGCTCGGATTTCAGGCGCTCGACCTGCATACCGGCGGGGCGCTGCTCAGTCTGTGGATCGTGGGCGGCGTGGTGGCGCTGTGCGGCGCCATCGCCTACGCGGAGCTGGGGGCGCTGCTTCCCCGCTCGGGGGGCGAGTACGTGTATCTCGGCCAGGCGTGGCATCCGCTGGCGGGATTCCTGGGCGGCTGGGTCAGCATGACCGTGGGGTTTGCCGCGCCCATCGCGCTCTCGAGCATGGCTTTTGGTCGTTATCTGTCGGCCATCGTGCCGGTCGACCCGCGCCTGGCGTCGCTGGGGATGCTGGCGTTCGTGGTGGCGGTGCATCTGGCAGGGCTGCACGCGGCCAAGCGCTTTCAGATCGCCATTACCGCCACGCAGCTGTGCCTGGTGGCGGCGTTCGTGGTGGCAGGGCTCACCTTCGCCCGTCCGGTGCCGCTCGACATGGGGCTGACGGGGGGCGTCGCCCTGCGTGAGGTGCTCTCGGCACCGTATGCGGTGAGCCTCGTGTACGTGTCGTTTGCCTTCACCGGCTGGAACGCGGCCGGGTACATTGCCGGCGAAATCGTGGACCCGGAGCGCACGATCCCGCGCGCGGTGGTGGCGAGCACGCTGCTGGTCACGGTGCTGTACCTGCTGCTCAACTTCGCTTTTCTGCGCACGGTGCCGCTGGCGGAAGTGGCAGGCAAGGTGGAAGTGGGGGCGCTGTCGGCGCGGGCCATGTTCGGCACACGGGGCGGTCAGGCGATGAGCGGGATCATTGCGGCGGTGCTGCTGGCATCGATCAGCTCGATGGTCATTGGCAGTTCGCGCGTCACGCAGGCGGTGGCGGAATCGCTGCCGCAGTGGCGGGTGCTGGGGGCACGCGGTGCCGACGGCGTGCCGCGCAACGCGATTCTGGCGCAGGGAGGGCTCATTCTCGTGCTGCTGCTGACCAACTCCTTCGAGGCGGTCATGCTGTACGCCGGCTTCACCCTCAACCTCATGTCGCTGCTCACCGTGCTGGGGATGATGCGGCTGCGGCGCACGGCGGCGGACCAGCTGCGCCCCTATCACGCCTGGGGGTACCCGCTCACACCGCTGGTGTACGTGGCGCTGAGTCTGTGGACCTTGGGCACGCTGCTCGTGCAGCGACCGGGGGCGTCGCTGGCCGGGCTGGGGACGGTCGTGGTCGGCGTGGGGATATGGATGGCGGGGAGCCGACGGACGGGATGAGAGACGGCGTCATGGGGGACAGCGTCATGGGAGACGGCGTCATGGGAGACGGCGTCATGGGAGACGGCGTCATGGGAGACGGCGTCATGGGAGACGGCGT
>VYLE01000398.1_pt1 | contig 26711 bp, 20 predicted proteins | sample 5114391 | NCBI WGS metagenome assembly VYLE01 (sample SAMN12291771, study PRJNA351875) | freshwater metagenome | isolation source: freshwater lake | place: USA: Michigan, Kent Lake | collected 2013-08-15
CCCATGCCCGTGTCGCGTGGACCGTCGGCGGGGAGCGACGGGGAGGCCGCGGCCGACCATGGTGAGGGGCGTGGCCGCCGCGGCGGCGGCTGGGGCACACTGATCGGTGTGATCATCCGCGGTGGCGCCGCCGGGATCGATAACTGCGAAGAGCACGATCGGCGCCGGGCCGGCCGGCGGCGTGGTGGCGCCAATGGCGGCATGGGCGGCATGGGCGGCGACGTCATCCTGGCGGGCGGCGGGGTGATGGGGGGTGCCATTGGCGGGGTGATCGCCAACGGCGGTGGAATTCGCCGCCCCACGTTTCCGCGCTGACCATACGCTGCCACAGCGTGCGATCCGATCGCGCGGTGGCCGTGATCTGACCGGGTGGCCGCGGCGGTGAGATGCCGCAACGGCCACCCGTGGTGCTTGCCCGTCACTCAGCCGCTCCGCTAGCGTTCCGCGGGTGACCACCCACTTCGATCAGCTGGGAGGCGACGCCGGCATTCGCGTGCTCGTGGACCGCTTCTACGACCTCATGGACACCGCGCCCGAGGCGGCCACCATTCGCACGCTGCACGCGCGCAACCTCAAGGTGTCGCGCGAAAAGCTCTACAAGTTCATGAGCGGCTGGACCGGCGGGCCGCAGTTGTATGTGGAGGAGTACGGCCACCCGCGGCTGCGCATGCGCCATTTCCCCTTCGCCATTGGCGCGCGCGAACGCGACGAGTGGCTCTGGTGCATGGATCGCGCGCTGGCCGAGCACGATGCGCCCGAGGAGCTGAAAGCGTTCCTGCGCGAGCGCCTGCAGCAGCTCGCCGATCACATGCGCAACCAACCGGGCTGATCATGCGCATTGTCGGCGGAAAATTCGGCGGACGTACCCTCACGTCACCCAACGACTTCCGGGTGCGCCCCACCGCCGAGGAGGTGCGCGTGCACATGATGAAGCTGCTGCGCAACGACCTCGAGGGGGCGCGAGTGCTCGACCTGTTCGCCGGCACGGGAGCGCTGGGACTCGAGGCCCTCTCGCGCGGCGCCAAGTACGTGGACTTCGTGGAGTTCCGGCCGGCCAGTCTGCACGCCCTGCAGGCCAACATCAAGGCGCTGCGCGTGATGGAGAAGACGCGCGTGTACAAGAAGGACGCACTCCCCTTCGCCGATATTCTGCCCCCCGATCGGTACGACGTGGCTTTTGCCGACCCGCCGTACGAATCGCGCATGCTCGACCGGCTCATTGAGCGGTGGCAGCGTGCGCCGTGGTCCCGTATCCTCGTGGCGGAGCACGCCACCACGCACCTGCTGCCTCGTGCCGCCTCGCACGCGCGCTTCGAGGAAACCGCCATCTCCGTGTATCGGGCCGTGGCCGACCAGGCCCCGGCCGCCCGCCCGCCGCTCCCTCCCCCGGCTTCCCCCACCAGGCCATGACTCCTTCGCTTCGTTGCTCTGCTGCCACCGCGCTCCTGTTGGTGGCCTCGCTGCCGCCGACCGGCTCCCTCGCCGCGCAGCCGGCCACTACGCCATCCGCGCGCTGGGCCGAGCAGGCGAAGCGCGTGACCATCATGCGCGATCAGTACGGCGTGGCGCATGTATACGGCAAGACCGACGCCGATGCCGTGTTCGGCATGGTGTACGCGCAGGCCGAGGATGACTTCCCGCGCGTCGAGACCAACTACATCAATGCTCTGGGGCGGCTCGCCGAAGTCGAGGGAGAACGCGAGGTCTGGCGCGACCTGCGCATGAAGCTCTTCATCGACACGCTCGAGCTCAAGAAGCAGTTCGCGGTGAGTCCGGCCCCCATGAAGGCGCTCATGACGGCGTGGGCCGATGCGCTCAACTACTTCCTCGCCACGCACCCGCAGGTGAAGCCGCGGCTGCTTACGCGCTACGAGCCGTGGATGGCGCTGTCGTTCAGCGAGGGCTCGATTGGCGGCGACATCGAAAGCGTGAACCTGCGCGCGCTCGAGCAGTTCTACGGCCCGCGCGCCGGGAGCACCGCATCGCCGTCGCGCGACGAGGTCGACGCCGAGCCGTCGCCCTTCGGCACGGAGCCCGGCGGCTCCAACGGCTTTGCCGTCGCGCCGCAGAACACCGTGAACGGCCACGCGCTGCTCATGATCAACCCGCACACGAGCTTCTACTTCCGCCCCGAGATTCACATGGTGAGCGAGGACGGGCTCAATGCCTACGGCGCCGTGACGTGGGGGCAGTTCTTCATCTACCAGGGCTTCAACGAACGCCTCGGCTGGATGCACACCTCCGGTGGCGGCGACGTGATCGACGAGTATCTCGAAACGGTCACCCCCAAGGGCAAGGGATTCACGTATCGCTACGGCACCGGCAGCCGCCCCGTGGTGGCCCGGACCATCCGCCTGCCGTACAAGACGGCGAACGGCATGGCCGAGAAGGTGGTCACGGCCTACTTCACGCATCACGGGCCGGTCATTCGCGAGCAGGGCGGCCAGTGGGTGGCGGTGAAGATGATGAACAACCCGCTCGAGGCCATCCAGCAGAGCTACGGCCGCACCAAGGCCAGGACGTTCGACGAGTTCAAGCAGGTCATGACGCGGCGCACCAACTCGTCGAACAACACCGTATACGCCGATGCCGACGGCGTGATCGCGTACTTCCACGGCAACTTCATCCCCAAGCGCGACACCAGCATCGACTTCCGTCGTCCGGTGGACGGCAGCGATCCGCGCACCGAGTGGCAGGGGCTGCACACGCTCGACGAGATGATCCTGCTCAAGAATCCGTCGAACGGCTGGCTCATGAACACCAACAACTGGCCGTTCACCGCCGCGGGCGCGAACAGCCCGAAGATCGGCGACTGGCCGGTATACATGTCGGAGCAGCGCGAGGACAACCCGCGCGGTGTGCACGCCGTGCGCGTGCTGCAGGAGCGCAAGGACTTCACCATCGACCGACTCATCGGGGCCGCGTACGACAGCTATCTGCCCGCCATGGAGCAGATCGTGCCGCCGGTGGTGAAGGCGTGGGACGCGCTCCCCGACAGTGACCCGCTCAAGGCGAAGCTCGCGGTGCCGGTGCGCGCGCTCCGCGGCTGGGATTATCGCTTCGGCGTGGCGAGCGTGGCGATGACGCTGGCCAACGCCTACGGCGAGGACGTCACGGCGGCGTCCGGCGCCGCCGCGCGGCAGGCGGGGCTGCCGGTGCTCGACTACATCGCCACGCGCGCACAGCCGGCTGTTTTGCTGGCAGCGCTCGCCAAGGCCAGTGACCGGCTCACCGCCGACTTCGGCTCATGGCAGATGCCCTGGGGCGATGTGAACCGCTTCCAGCGTCTCAGCGGCGAGATCGCTGCCGGTTTCGACGACAGCAAGCCGAGCCTCCCCGTGCCCTTCGCCTCGGCCAACTGGGGCTCACTCGCGGCGTATGGGCAGACCGGCGTGCGCACCACCACGAAGTACTACGGTAACCGCGGCAACAGCTTTGTCGCGGCGGTGGAGTTCGGGCCCAAGGTGCGCGCGAAGAGTGTGCTCGCCGGCGGCGTGAGTGCCGACCCGAATTCGCCGTACTTTTTCAACCAGGGTGAGCGCTATGCCACCGGACAGTTCAAGGACGTGAGCTTCTATCGCGCCGACGTGGAGAAGCACGCCGTGCGCACGTACCAGCCGGGGCAGTGACGCCCCCGTGAGCGAGGATTCCGCGACCCTGCCTGCCGCCGCCGTCGACTTCGGCGCCAGCAACACCGACGTGGTGATCCACGACGGGGCCACGATCCAGCACTGGCGCCTCCCCAGCGAAGGACACCCCAGTGATGACCGTGTGCGCACCGTGCTTGCGCACGGCGGCGTGACGCCGGCCGACGTGCGGTGGGTTGCCGTTACCGGCGGCAACCGCACGACGCTGTCGGCGACGCTCGACGGGCGTCCGGTGCATCAGGTGGCGGAAGTGCATGCCATTGGCCGCGGCGGTCTGGCGATGGCTGGCCTCGAGCGGGCGGCGGTCGCCAGCGCCGGCTCCGGTACGGCGGTGGTGTCCGCCGGCCCCGAGGGGTATCGGCATGTAAGCGGCACAGGCGTGGGTGGCGGTACGCTGGTGGGGTTGGCGCGCCTGCTCGTGGGGACGGTGGACCCGCGGGAAATCGACGCGCTGGCGCAGGCGGGCACCGACACCGCGCTCAACCTCACCATCGGGGAAATTCTCGGGCAGGCCATTGGCTCGCTCCCTCCCGAAACCACCGCGGTGAACTTCGGCCGGGTGGCGCGCCACGCCGTTGCTGCGTCGCGTGAGGATACGGCGGCCGCGCTCGTGAACATGGTGGGGCAGGTCATTGCCGTCATCGCCATCAATGCGGCGCGCGCCCAGCAGTTCACCGACACCGTCATCGTGGGGCACCTCACCGACCTGCCCAGCGTCCGTCGCACCTTCGATCTGGTGGGACAGTATTACCACGCCGCCATTCACATCCCCGAACACGGCGGCCGCGCCACAGCGCTGGGGGCGCTGCTCACGGTGCTGGAGCCACACACGCAGCGCTGAGCCCTCCTGGCTCGCTGCTGCTGTTCCCCCGCTCGCGTCTCCCCGTCGACTACTTGGCCGGACAGAGCTCCTTGAGTGCCAGCGCGGGCACGGAGCCGGGCACGGGTGCGGCGTAACCCGGGATCTTCACGATCTTTTCGCTTGCGACCTTGGTGAACGTCGCATCGCCATAGTAGCGGTTTTCCTTCACGGCCACGGTCCCCTCGGCACAGCGCACCGCGACCACGGTACGCGAGCCGAACCATTCGCCGCCTGGCGCCTTGGCCGGCTTGGCGAAGGTGGTGCGCAGGGTGGCCGTGATTTCGGTGGTGCCGCGCTTGACCGTCTTGGTTTCGAGGGCCACGGCATTGTTGCCGGCGAGTGCCCCCACGGGCTTCAGGCGTTGGGCCTGCAGGCTGGGCGCCGCGAGGCAGAGGGCCGCAGCGAAAGAGAAACGAAGGAGGGACATGTCCGTATGGGTGGTTGGCCAACGCGACACCAACGCCGTAGGATGTGCGTCGGAACGCGGAAGGGCAATCAGCGGGCAACCCTCAGGCCGCACCGGGCTGTCCAAGGATGAGTGTGCCAATCTTTTCGAGGTGAACCGCATGTTGCGTCGTTTTCGTCCGTCCGTGACCCTGCCGCTCGTCATGTTCCTCGCCGCGAGTGCCGTGTCACCCGTTCGCGCCCTGCGGGCTCAGGCGCCGGCCAATAGCACCCTCGCTGCCGACACCAAGGCCGTCATGGCGGTCATCACCCGGCTGTTCGATGGCATGCGGAAGAGTGATTCGAGCATGGTACGGTCGGTCTTCGACAGCCGTGTGCGCATGATCACGGTGACCAGCCGTGGCGGGGTGCGACGCACGACGGTGGAGAACGGCGCCGACAACTTCGTGAAGGCGGTGGGAACGCCGCACGCCGATGTCTGGGATGAGCGCATCGCCAACGAAAAGGTTTTCATTGACGGCGATCTGGCGTCGGTGTGGGTGGACTACGCCTTCTTCGCCGGCGCGAAGTTCTCACACTGCGGCGTGGACCACTTTCTGCTCGTGCGCGGCGAAGGCGGCGCCTGGTCCATCCTCGAACTCGCCGACACGCGCCGCACGACGGGATGCGAGCAGTGGACGAAGCCGTCGTGACGGTCAGGGGCGCAGCTGGTCGTCCAGCCAGTTGGTGCGGGCGGTGAGCCATTCCTGCATGGCGGCCATCTCGCCGTTGTAGCTGCCGGTGACCACGCGGTTGGGCCACACCCAGCTGTCGAGGATGGGCCAGCGCTCGAAGTTGCGGCGCTGCTCCACGCTCATGTAGTCCCACCGCGCCAGCATGGCCTGTCGCCAGCTGCCAAGGGTGCCATCGTTGCGGATCTGCTGCCAACGCAGCTTCACCCGCTGTACGAAGGCCGGATCCTGCCAGAGTCGCGCAAACCAGGGCGCCGTGCGAATCTGCCAGCCGGTCACCGCATCGGCGCCGCCGTAGTTCACGTTCCCCAGCGTGATGTCGAAGTCCCAGAGCGGCCCGAAGTACAGCTTGCCGCCGCGTGGCTTGGTGAGGAACGTGCTGCGGCGCAGGTTGCCGTCCACGTTCTTCACCAGTTCGTTCACGAGGAAGTAATCCACCGCCGACGGCACGTCGATATACGCCGCGTAGCCCGTGACGGGGTCGGCGAACGACGGCCCGAACAGCGCGTTCTCGAGGTCGGTGAAGTAGCCGGTGATGTACCGCTGCTGCCGCTCCCACCCCGGCTGCCGCAGCGTCTCCGGACTCTTGGCGCACACCGGCATGCGCACGCGCGACGTGTTCCAGCAGAAGTCCTCGCCGTACAGCTCGTCGACCTCGAGCAGGTAGCCGCCGGTGATGGCGGTCGCCGAGGTATCGGCAAGGCGCAGCTCCGGGATATTCACGCGACTGGCATCGACGCGGATGTGCTCCGTCAACTGGTAGATGCCCTCGTAGCGCCCATTGAGCTGCAGGTTCACGAATCGCGACCGCGGCACGTAGCTCCATCCCATGCGCCGCGCGAGGTCGAACACCAGATCGTTGCGCAGCAGCGTCTTGTCGGCGTAGTTGGCCAGCAGCGCCCAATGGCGGTTGCTGGGCATGCCGAGCAACTCTGCCCCGGTGGTGAGCCGCAGGCGATACGGCTTCTTGGGCATCGACCAGGTGGAGTTGCCACGTCCGCGCACCTCGAGGCTCCCGTCTCGCAGCAGCGCCGAGTCGGGCCCAATGAGCCGCCAGGTGCCGCCCACGTAGGTCTCGCGCGAGGTGATCGGTGCGCTGCCGGTGGTGACGATCTGCATGGTGGAAAAACGTCCCACCTCCACCACCGGCGGCGGGGGCGGGGGCAGCGGTGCCGTGGGCGTATCGGTGTTGCGGCAGGCGACCAGCAGCAGCACCAGCGCTGTCGCCCGCCTTGTCGCCCGCCTTGTCGCCCGCCTTGTCGCCCGCCTTGTCGCCCGCCTTGTCGCCAGGGCGGGCGCGGCCGCACGGCCGGCCCGGTCAGGCGCTGACACACCGAGCATCACGGCCCGCAACGGCAGCGGAGGTCGCGATGTGTGCTGCACTACCGATTGCACGTCGGCATGGTGGGATCCGGGCCGGCGATGGCCGGTTTGTTGGGACGGTTGGCCACCGCGCCCATCACGCTGTGCACGAAGCGCCCCAGTCGCGCGGCATGATCGTAGTCGATGTAGCGCGGCTCATCCGTGTGCTGGTGGTAGTCCACGGCATAGCCCAGCGACAGGTACACCACCGGGATGTCCTTGCGCACGTAGTGCACCTGGTCACTGCGGCAGAACCGGTTGAGCGGATTCGCAGGCACATCCCAGCTCTTGTCGATGGCCATGGGCTCCGGACTGTTGGCATTCACGGAGTCGATGATGTCGCCGAACTCCCGTGACAGGCGACGCGCGCCCAGCATTTGCACCGAATTGGGGCCGCCGTACTTCACCTGCCAGTTTCGTCCCTTCCCCACCATGTCCATGTTGTGCGCCGCAACGATCTGCGACAACGGGATGGTGGGGTTGTCCGTGAACCAGCGCGAGCCGAGCAGCCCGCCTTCCTCGCCCTGATGCGAAATGAAGACGAGCGACCGCCCGGTCTTCTCGCGCGCGAACTTCTCGGCGAGCTCGAGCAGTACCACCGTGCCCGATCCGTCATCGTCGGCCCCGTTCATGATGCTGTCGCGACGCACGGGGCGAATGCTGCGGGCGCGGGCAATGAGCGAGTCGATCGTGCGCTGCTGCTCGGCGGTCGGGGTGCACACCGGGTCATTCGAGCCCTGCCGGCGCACCACCATGTTGTACGCTCGTACGGAGTCGTGGTCCACCACCACCGGATTCACGCCCACATGGTCGTTGTGTGCACCAACCAGCACATACTCGCTGGCCAGCTTGGGGTCGCTGCCAGGGAGCACGGCAATGACATTGCGCGCCGGGTACGGAGAGAGACGCCACGCGTGACGAAAGTCGGCGGAGATGGGGGCACCGGTATCGCCCACCCGCAGGGCGCTCACCGGCTTGCCGAAGATCTGTTCGGCCACCGCCCGCGAGATGGTGGCCGCGCCCGGGGCGCTGGCATTGAGTTGCTGTGCCGGACGCATGGACATGGGCTGTGCGAACGCGGCGTCGATCTGCTGTGGCGTCATGTCATCGAGCCCGATCACGAGCACCCCCAGGGCACCCGCGCCCGTGGCTCGCGGATCACGCAACATGGTGGGCACCCCGCGGCGTGGCGGCGGGGCACTGGGATTCGCCCGCTGGCGCGCCTCCTCGGCGATGGCGGCGTTGGCCCCGAACTTGTCCGGCACGTCGGTGCAGCTCACGAAGCTGGTTGGGGCGCCTACACTGGCGGCGACCCGCCCCGCGGCCGGTGCCGCGCTGAAGACGACGACCTTGCCGCGCGCGGCGCTCGGGTCGATCAGCGCGGTGGAGTCGCCCCACTGTCCGGCATAGATCGCCGGCACGCCGTCGAGCTTCATGGCTGGGCCGAAACCGTTGAGCACCGACGGAACCGTGGGCACCCAGTCCTTCTTCGTGGTGAGGGCGCGGCCACCCACCGCGAGGCGCGCCGTGGCGGCGTCAAACCCGCTGGGCCCGAAAGGCAGTGTCTGGAAGTAGCTGCCGCTGTCGCCGGCCGGCTGCAGGCCGAGGCGCTTGAACTCGCGGGCGATGTACTCGGTGCCCTTGTAGTTGCCCACCTCTCCAACGCGCCGCCCCAGCATGGAGTCGTCGGCGAACTGGTAGAGACGCGTGCGCAGGTCGTTGGCGGTGATCGCCTGTTCCGTGGGGCGTGGGGCCCAGGTGGCGGGCCCTTCGTCGGACCAGACTCGCCCGGTCGTGCGCACAGTGGTCGCTTTCGTGGCGGCACGATCCTGGGCGGAGAGCGGCAGGCCAGCCGTCAGTGTGAGCAGCACGGCCGCGGCAAGAGAACGTGTGGAGTTCACGGAAGGGCTCGGGGAGCAGGGGCAGGAAGCCGGAAGCCGGAAGCGGGGAGCCGGAGGCAGGGAGCAGAAGCCGCGCCTCCACAGCGCACTGGCAACATACGCAGCATATTCGGCACATGCTGACCCGACTGCTTCCCCGTGCGGTTCCCACGGTGCTCCTGTGGGCAACCTGCGCCGCGCCCCTGATGGCGCAGGCCCCGTTCCGCGCCGCCGACCTCGGCGGCCTCAAGCTCCGCTCCATCGGCCCCGCGTCCATGAGTGGCCGTGTCGTGGACATGGATGTCGTGGAGTCGAATCCGTACACCATGTTTGTCGCCGGTGCCACCGGTGGACTCTGGCGCACCACCGACAATGGCCTCACGTGGACGTCGGTCTTCGATGCGCCGGTGCACAGCATTGGTGATGTCGCCGTGTTTCAGCCCAACCCGCAGATTCTCTGGGTGGGCTCCGGTGAGCGCGCCAACCGCCAGAGCGTGGGGTGGGGTGATGGGGTGTACAAGAGCACCGACGGTGGCAAGACGTGGGTGCACATGGGACTGCGCACGAGCATGCACATCGGGCGCGTCCAGCTGCACCCCACCAACCCTGATATCGCGTGGGTGGCGGCGCAGGGCAGCGTCTGGGGTGCCGGTGGCGAGCGCGGCTTGTACAAGACCACCGATGGCGGGCGCACGTGGACGCGCACGCTGCACGTGGACGACGAAACCGGCGTTACCGATGTGGCGCTGGACTGGAACGACCCGAACGTGCTGTATGCGGCCAGCTATCAGCGGCGGCGCAGCGCCTACGGCTTCGACGGCGGCGGTCCCGGGAGCGCGCTGTGGAAGAGCACCGATGGCGGCAGCACGTGGACGAAGCTCACGGGGAACGGTCTGCCCGAGGGCGAATACGGGCGCATCGGCATCGCGGTGTACCGCAAGAACCCGCGCATCGTGGTGATCAGCGTGGAGCAGGGGGCGCGCTACAACGCCAGCACCGCGTACATCCAGCGCAAGGCGGGCGTGTACCGCAGCGAAGACGCGGGCGCCACGTGGAAACTCATGAGCGATTGGAACCCGCGCCCCATGTACGCGAGCCAGCCCACGATCGACCCGAGTGACGATCAGCGCATCTACATGCTGAACGCCTACTCCTTCAGCGACGACGGCGGCAAGACCTTCACGGCACCGCGCACCACCACGCATGGTGACGATCGGTTCGTGTGGGTGAACCCGAAGGACAGCCGTCACGTCATCAAGCTCGACGATGGCGGCATCGGCATCAGCTACGACCGCGGGCGCACGTTCCTCTTCGTTTCGTCGCTGCCGCTGTCGCAGTTCTATCGCGTGGCGGTGGACAACGCCGTGCCGTTCAATGTGTACGGCGGCCTGCAGGACAACGGCTGCTGGGTGGGGCCGAGCGCCAGCTGGACGACCAGCGGCATTCTCAACGAGCACTGGTCGCGCCTGTGCGGTGGCGATGGATTCTTCGTGGTCCCCAACCCGAAGAACCCGCGCACGGTGTACTCGGCGTCGCAGTTCCTGGGGCTGCAGAAGAACGACACGCGAACCTGGCAAGTACAGGACCTGCGCCCGGGCGACAGCACGGGTCGCATCGGCGGACGTCGCAACTGGGAAACGTGGGGCAAGCCGGGAGCCACGCAGCTGCTGGGGAACGCCATGCACCCGGCGAACTGGGATTCTCCCATCGTGATCTCGCCGCACGACACCAACACACTGTACGTGGGCATGCAGCATCTCTTCACGTCGAAGGACGGCGGGCGCACGTGGAAGAGCCTGGGCGACATGACCACCGGCGTGGATCGCAGCACGCTGCCGCTCATGGGGCGCAAGCCGAGCGAGGCCACCCTGTCGCTCGACGACGGCGTGCCGTACTTCCCGGGCGTGACGGCGCTGGCCGAATCGCCGCTGGTGAAGGGACTGCTGTACGCGGGCACCGACGACGGCCGGCTGCGGGTGTCGCGCAACGGGGGGCTGTCGTGGACCGACGCGCAGTCGAAGCTCCCCGGGTTGCCCAAGGACTCGTGGTTTGCCGGCGTGGAACCCAGCCGGCACGCGGCGGGCACGGTGTACGTGGTGGTGGACAACCACCGCAGCAACGACATGACCAACTACGTGTATCGCAGCACCGACTACGGGGCCACGTGGTCGCGCCTCGAAGGCGATCTGCCGCCCAACCGGGTGGCGCGCACGATTCGCGAGGATGTGCGAAATCCGCGGCTTCTGTACCTCGCCACCGAGTTCGGTCTGTTCATCTCGCCGAACGGTGGTGGCAACTGGGTACCGCTGCGCGCCAACATGCCGCTCATGCCGTTCAACGACATCGCGCTGCACGCGCGCGACAATGCGCTGGTGCTGGGCTCCCACGCGCGCGGGGTGTGGGTGCTGGATCAGCTCAACGCGTTGCAGGAGCTCACCCCCGACGTGACCGCCATGCCGGCGCAGCTGTTCAGCATGCAGCCGGCGTATCAGATTCGCACCACCAACCTGCGGCCGCACACCGGCGACATGATTTTCCGTGGCGAGAACCCCGCCAACGGCGCCCTCGTGGACTACTGGCTGCGTGACGCGGGCGCCAGCGTGACGCTCACGGTGCACGACAGCACGGGGCGGCTGGTGCAGTCGCTCACGCCGGTGGCTGCGCGCGGGGTGAATCGTGTGGTGTGGAACCTGCGCCATGCCGACCTGCCAGTGCGCAGCGGTGGCGGCGAGGACGACGACGAAGGGCCGCGGGCCACGACGCCGGGCCCGCTGGCGCTCCCAGGTACCTACACGGTGCGGCTCGTCCACGATGGGCGTACGGTCGAGCGCAAGGTGCTGGTGAAGGAGGACCCGCGGCTCACCGTTTCGCGCGCGGAGCGTGCGGCGTGGACCGCCTTCCATCGCGAGGTGGCGGCGGCGTTGGGCGCCTTTGCCGAGGTGGCGACCCGCGTGCGCGGCCTGAGCGGGACTGACGCCGCGACCCGCGACCTCAAGCGTCAGGCGGGCGAGCTGCAGGCGCGCCTGTCCACGCTGTACTCCGCGGTGGGGCGGTGGACGGGCATGCCCACGGCCGACCAGCGCTCACAGTTGCGCTACTACACGCGCATGGCGGCGGAGATCGGGGGACAGGCGACGAAGTAAGTCCGCTCGGCCATACCCCATCGCCATCTCCGATTTCCTCAACTGGCGCCATCCCCACCGCTGCTGCATGTTCGCGCACATGACCATCCTGTCTGTGAACATCATGTGGGCCATCGTCCTCTTCGGTGTGCTGCTGTGGACCACGGCGTGCGTGGTGCTGAATGCGGCGCTGCGCAAAGGGATGGGCATCATGGGGCTCACACTCAGCTACGGCGTGTTGGCGTGGATGCTGGTGGAGCTGCCGCTTCGCGAGGCACTCGTCACGTGGGGCGTGTTTGCGGCGTTCGGCGGCGTGCTCACGGTGTTCTACGAGCTGTGGGCGCGGCGCCGGTACGCGGGCACCGGGCGTACAGCGCGCCCCCTGGTGCGCCTCGGTGGCGTGTTTCTGTGGCCGGCGATGGTGCCGGACGCGGTGGGGCTCATGCTGAACGATCTCGGGATCATCCCGGCCGATGAGCGCCGTGAGACGCACGAGGAGGATTGGCGCAGCATCACGGGCGAGATGCCGGCGTCGGGTGGTGAGAGGGCGGCGGTCTCGCGGTCGACGTAACGGCGGAAAGCTGCCGTCCGCCGGTCCCTCCCCCCCGCACCTTTCCCCAATGGGGCCCGCGGCCGTTCCCCCCGAAGGTTTCCCCGACGGGGGGGGGCGCTCGTCCTCCGCATGCCCAGCCGACCGTTCCGACGATGTAACGGTCTGAGACGGTGGACCCGGTGGACCGTTGACAGCTGCCATACGTGCCCCCACTCGACAAGATCCTGCCGCGCCTGGAATCGGGCGCGGCCTCACGGATTCTCCTCGAGAGGGACGAACCCATCCGGTGTGTGACACCGAGTGGGCTGCCGCAAGTGAGTACCCCGGTGCTCAGCCAGTCGCAGGTCCTGGCGCCGGTTAGCGAACTCGCGACCCCCGAAAGCCGCCCCGCCATCATTGCGGGTACGGGGGTCCGCTTCGTCCACCGCGTCAACGACAAGCAGTGGCTCATCCAGCAGGACGAGGATCCGACGCTCACGCGCCTCCTCATTCACCGCGGGGTCGACCGCGACGCCACCGGCACGCCCACCGTGGGCATTGAAAGCACCACGATCCGCATGCGCGCGACCGACGCCCCCTTCCGTCCGTTCACCACGCAGGACGAGGCGCGGGCGGCACTCGAGAAGCTGCTGCGCATGCGGGCGTTACGTGGCGCCGCCGATCTGCACCTGCGCGTTGGCGAGCCACCCATGGTCCGCCTCGGCGGCGACCTGCTGCGCCTCGAGGACGAGGTGACACTGACCAACGCGATGGTCGGCAGCATGAGGCGCTCCGTCATGCCCGACAAGAACCGGGCCGAATTCGACGAGCAGTGGGATACCGATGGATCTCATCAATCGCCCGCGCTCCGATCACATCATCACGATCGAAGATCCCATCGAGTTCGTGCACCAGAGCAACAAGTGCCTCATCACACAGCGGCAGGTGGGGGGCACACCCAGTCGCTCAAGAGCGCGCTGCGGGCTGCACTGCGCGAGGATCCCGACATCATCCTCGTGGGTGAGCTGCGCGACCTCGAAGCCCTCCCAGTCCCCCAACAGCGCCAACAGGTCCCGCGACACCGGCTCGGCCATGGCTCACCTCCATGCCCTCAACCATGCCTGCGCGCCCTCACGCTGCCACGGGTCAATCCCGAAATTCCCGGAAGACCCAAAAAGGAAATGAGCAGCAAGCTGCGCACGCTTGGCTACAACAGTGACGCCGTGGCCGGCGAGGAGTGATGCCGGTCGAAGACGGTGCCGTCAGGCGCCGTCCACGCGTTGTGCGAACCGCTGCCCCTTGAGCTGCGTGGTCTCCACGAAGCGCCTGAGGTCGTCGACGGTGTGGGGAATGGGGAAGATGACGCGGCTGCCGTAGACGCGCCCGATGAGCCGAGTCAGCGCCCACCGGCCAAACGCCACCTGAATGCCCACGTCGAAGCGCTCCATCCAGCTGGTGATGGCGCGCGGCAGATACTCGATGGCGGCACGCTCCCAGGGCCAGAGCCGCACCTTGGGAACACCGATGCGTGCAGCGCCCTCCTCGCCGCACAACCGGTACACGAACCAGCGTGCCACCTTGAGGCACCAGTTGGCCGTGACCGGCAACGGCAGCACCGCGTGCAGGAAGCGCGCGAGCATGGCGAGATGCGACGAGGTAAGCGCATGCCCCGCGGGATTGTCGCGTCGCGCCCGCTCTTGCCAGTCGGGGGTGCTCCAGTTGATCGCCGGGGCATAGCACTCGGCGCGGTAGGCCTCCCAGAATGCGCGCGCCTCCACCAAGGTGCGGGGGAGCCACGCGTCGCTCATGGGCTCCCCGGGCGGATGAATGCCCTTGAAGAGCGCGAAGACGCGCCAGAGGTGCCAGAACGCTTCGTCGTCGCCCTCGTCGAAGGGCACGCCAAGATCGCGAAGGCCGTCCACCACCAGCAGCGAGAAGGCGATGATGGTGGCGAGCATGTCCGCCTGGCTCACGACCTGCTGTGGGCCGGCTTCGGCACCCGGGCGATCATCGGAGTGCGGCCACCCGGCGCGAAAGGCCTCGTACCCCCCCCAGAGCACATAGTCGTCGGACCCGATCCAGGCCTCGAGCGTGCGATCTACCTGTCCGGTAATCGCCGCGCCCATGCGTGGCGCCACGTTCGACCGGACCCCCGCGTGCAATAGCTGCATCTCCTCGGCGGCCACGAGCGCCGGGAACCAGGGTCCCTCGAAGCTGTTGGGGGTGGACACCGTCACCAGCAGCTGCAGCGTCCCGAGCAACCGGTGGTAGGGAAGACTCGCCAGTTGCCGCGACAGATTGAGCACCGCCGACGGGCGCGGCGCGGCGTAGGCCTCCGGGAGCGACTTGCAGAGCAGCACGATGGTGCTGGGCAACAGGCGCGTCATGAAGGCACGCTGTCCGCGCAGGACCAACGACCGGTTGGCCCACGCCGGGAACTGCGGCTGGTCGCACGCGCCGCAGAAGTGCAGCGATTTCTGCACGTAGGTGGCGAGCGCAGCCAGCGCACGCGACACATGCTGCTCGTCGAGCGTGCGAATCTCCGCGAGCGCATCGGCCAACGTGTTGGGAATCGGCTCGGCCGGGAGACCGAGTTCGTGCCGCTGCTGCGCCGCGAGATCCCGGCCCCCCAGCGTCGGATCGGGATTGATGGCTCCGAAAAACCGATGCACATCGCGGTACGGCAGCTTGCCGTCCTCCCGCACGAAGGCGTCGGCGTTCGGTACCCCCTGCGTGGACAGGAAGCGCAGAAACGCCGAGCCGTGTTTCTGCCAGTCGGCGGCCGTGACCGGTGGGCGGGGAGGGGACGCGTCGTGGGGAGAGGTCATCGCTGCGTGGCTGAAGGAATCGTTAAGTTATCCGTACTCCTCCCTTTTCCGCTTGTCCATGTCTCTCATTCGCATTGCCGGTGCCGGCCCGGCGGGGCTCGCCGCCGCGATTACGTTGGCTCGAGCCGGGCGGCCGGTGGAGCTCTACGAGCGTCGAGAGGATTGCGGGGCGCGCTTCGGGGGCGACCTGCAGGGGCTGGAGTCGTTCTCGCGTGAGCGAAGCGTGCTCGACGAGTTGCGCGACGCGGGGCTGGAGACGGACTTTGCGCACCGCGGCTTTTCCCGCGGCTTTCAGTTCAATGGAAAGCGCGCCGATCTGCACGAGTTTTCGCAACCGGCCTTCTACGTCGTGCGCCGGGGGACGATGGCCGACAGCATCGACCAGTCGCTCAAGCGCCAGGCGTTGGCGGCTGGGGTGACTCTTCGTTTCGGCGAGGCGCTCGATCCCGCGGCGGCCGACATTATTGCCACCGGACCGCGTCAGCGGCGGCCATATGCCGTCTGCCGTGGTTTCGTGTTCAAGACCGACGCGCCGGACCTGGCCGTGGCGCTGCTCAACGACGCTGCCGGCCTCAAGGGGTACAGCTACCTGCTGGTGAGCAATGGCGAGGGGTGCCTGTGCACGTCCCTCTGGTCGGATTTCCGCCGTGTGCACCAGTGCCTGGCCGAGGCGCGCCGCCTGCTGCTCGACCGCTGGCCGGTGCGCGTGGAGGAGGAACGCCCTGTGGGAGGCTGGGTGCACTTCTCCGGTCGGCCGCGCTGGAGCGATGGTGGTGCCCTCGTGGTGGGGGAAGCTGCGGGGTTGCAGGACTTCCTCTGGGCATTCGGGCTGCGAGCGGCGTTGCGGTCGGGCGTACTGGCCGCCAACAGCATTCTGGCCGGCGACGACTTCGCGGAGGCGGCTACCGCGCATTTCGGTGGCTTCATCAAGGGCGGCGTCGTCAACCGCTTCCTCTGGGAGGTGGGACGACACGGACGCTATCGCGCCCCCATGGCCGCCCTCCGGTGGCGCGGCGCCGAGCGACTCATGCAGGATTTCTACCGGTACAATCGCCTTCAGCAATTCCTCTATCCGCTCGCCCGTGGTTATGTACGGGTGATGCATCCGCACCTTACCGTCTGACGTTCCCTCGTCCCGCTTCGCTCCGATGCTTCCCGGCACCACCGTCGACCATTTCGAGATCACCGAGCGCCTGGGCGCCGGTGGCATGGGCGAAGTGTACCGTGCGCGGGACACCCGGCTCGGCCGCGAGCTGGCCCTCAAGGTGCTGCCGCCGGCGCGCGTGAGCGACGTCGAGGCCACCGAGCGTTTCCTGCGTGAGGCACGCGCGGCCAGCGCGCTCAATCATCCCAACGTCGTCACGGTGTACGACATCGGCCGCGGGGAGCGCGGGCTGTACATCGCCATGGAGCTGGTGCGCGGGCACACCCTCGCCACGTACCAGGAGCCGCTCGACGTGAGCACGGTGGCACGCCTGGGCGCTCAGGCGGCGCGGGCGCTGGCGGTCGCGCACGACGCGCGCATCGTGCACCGCGACATCAAGCCCGAGAACCTGATGTTGCGCGACGACGGGTACCTCAAGGTGCTCGACTTCGGACTGGCACGACTCTTCGAGCGCAGCGGGGCTGTTGATGCCGACGCGTCGCACACGAAGACTGGCGTGATCATGGGCACGCTGCGCTACGTGTCGCCGGAGCAGGCATCCGGTGATCCCGTGGCGGCGCCTTCCGACATCTTCGGCCTGGGCGTCGTGCTGTATGAGCTGCTGGTGGCGTCGCACCCGTTCAACCCCCAGGGCAGCTCATCGGCAGGGACGCTGGGCGCGATCATCGCCAAGGATCCCGCGCCACTGCCGCAGCTGCGCCCGCTGCTGCCGTCGGCCATGACCGAGCTGGTGCACCGCATGCTCGCCAAGGAGCCGGCGGCGCGCCCCACGGCGGTCGATGTGGCGCTCGCGCTCGACGCGCTCACCGGCACCGGCGTGGGAAGTGGCGGGCTGACGCTTGCCGTTCGGGAAACCACGGGTGCACCCGCCGTGGCCGCCCCGGGAGGGCCATCGGCAATCTTCGCCCCATCGTCGTCCTGGGGCGTGCCGGCCGCAGTGGCGACGGCGGGACCGGTCCCACGGCGCAGCACCGGGGTCGGAGCGCGCACCACCGTGGTCGTGGGACGCCGCGGTGATCGGGCCCAATTCATGGACGTCTGGCAGCGGGCCAGCTTTGGGCACGGGGCGCTGCTTGTGGTGAGCGGTGAGCCGGGCGTGGGCAAGACCACGTTCGTGGAGGCCTGCCTGGCCGAAATCGCCGACAGCACCGGGGTCGTCGTGGCGCGGGGGCGCTGCTCGGAACGCCTGGCCGGCACCGAAGCCTTCCTTCCCATCCTCGAGGCCATCGAGTCGGCCATACGCGCCGACCCAACGGGGGACATCGCCGCGCTGCTGCGCCGCCATGCGCCGACGTGGCACCGCGAGGTGGGGGAAACCGACCCCGCGCTCGTCACCGGGGCCGACGGGGGCGCGCAGGGGCTGCAGGCGGCGTCGCCGGACCGCATGAAGCGCGAGTTGCTCGGGTTCATCGACGCGACGGCGCGCGCACATCCGCTCGCGATCGTGCTCGAGGATCTGCACTGGGCCGACAGCGCCACGGTCGACATGCTCGCCTACCTCGGGTCGCGCGTTGATGACCTGCCGCTGCTCGTCGTCACGACGCTCCGCGAATCAGAGATGCGGCTCTCGCGGCACCCGTTCATGGCGTCGCTGCTCGACCTGCAGGCGCGCGGACTCAGTGAGTCCATTGCCCTCGGCTTGCTCGACGCGGCCGATGTGCAGGAGCTGCTCGACCGTCGCTATCCGGGACATCGCTTCCCCCCCACCTTCGCGCGGCTGCTGCACCACAAGACCGATGGCAGCCCGCTGTTCCTCGTGGACCTGCTGCGCTGGCTGGGCTCCCGCGGCGCGATAGCCGACTTCGAGGGCGCGTGGCAGCTCACCCGCGGACTCCCCGAAGTGGAGCGCGATCTGCCGCCCTCGGTGCGCGGCATGATCCAGCGCAAGATCGAACAGCTGGAAGAGAGCGACCGCCGACTGCTGACCGTGGCGAGCGTGCAGGGCTTCCTCTTTGATTCCACCGTGCTGGCCGACGTGCTGGGCATGGAGCAGGCCGATGTGGAAGAACGTCTCACCACCCTCGACAAGGTGTACGCCTTCGTGCGCCCGGTGGAGGAGCACGACCTGCCCGACGGCACATTGTCGGTGCGGCATCGCTTCGTGCACGTGCTCTATCAGAACGCGCTGTACCAGGAGCTTCAAGGGACACGCCGCGTGCAGCTGGCCACGCAGGTGGCGAGCGTGCTGGAAACGCGCTACGGGGCGCGTGCCACCGAGGTGGCCGCCGATCTGGCCGTGCTCTGGGAAACGGCGCGCACGCCCGCCAAGTCGTCGGGCTATTTCGCGGTGGGCGCCATGCGCGCCGGTGAGAAGTTCGCCTACACCGAGTCTGCCGAGCTGGCGTCGCGCGGCCTGGCCCAGATTGCCCTGCTCCCCGACGGCGAGGCGAAGACCACGCTGGAGATCGGGCTGCGGGTATCGCTGGGCTTCACCAACGTGGTGACGCGCGGCTTCCACGCCCCCGAGACGTTCGAGCAGATGCACCGGGCGCATGAGCTGTCGCAGGCGTCGGGCAACACACCGCAGCTCATTCCGGTGCTCTGGGGCATGGTGGTGTACCACATCGCCAGCGGGCAGTTCATTCGCGCGTACGAGTACGCCGAACAGATGATCGACATCGCCGATGCCGCCGGGGATGTGATGCTGCAGTCCACGGCGTCGAGCGCCCTGTCGGGGGCCGCGTTTTTCCGCGGACGCCTGCAGCTGTCGCGCGAGTCGCAGGCGCGCGCGGAGGCGCTCACCACCCCGGCCATGCGCGCGGGCATCCAGGCCATCGTGGGCTCCGACCCGCTGCTGCTGAGCCGCTGTCAGGCGGGGCGTGCACACTGGATGGCGGGCGACATCGCGGGGGCGCGGGCGATCTTCGATCGCATGCTGGCCGATGTGCGGGTTTCCAAGGATCCGCGCGAGCGCGCACATGGGGCGCTGCACGCTGCCGAGTTCGAACTCGCCGCCGATCGTCCGGACGAAGCGCTGCGCGTGGCGGCAGAAGCGCTACACGTGTGCGAGGAGTACGGCGTGGCCTCGGAGCGCCTGTGGACGGCCGCGTATCTCGGACGTGCGCAGATTGCCGTGGGCGAGCTGGACGCCGGTATTGCGACGCTGGAGGCCACGGTGGGCGCGCTCACCATGTTCCGGTGCCTGGCCAGTGTGTCCGAATACCAGGGCTTCCTCGCCGAAGGGTATCTGGAGGCCGGCCGCGTGAGTGATGCCCGGCAGGCGGTGGACGAGGGGCTGGGAAATGCGAGCAGCACCGGCGAGATCGTCTGGATCCCCGAGCTGCATCGCATTCGGGCCCACGTGCTGCGCGCCGAAGGGGCGGAACGCTCGGCCGTGGCGGCCGAACTGCAGCGCGCGCTGACCGCCGCCGAACAGTTGGGCGCGCAGCTCATCGTGCTGCGCGTCACGCGCGACCTGGCCGTACTGGGCGACTGACCGCCGGCGGCGTTCAGCGCACCGCGCTCAACGTGCCGCGGCGATGCACTCCAGTTCCACACGCGCGCCGTTGAGCAACGTGGCCTGCACCGCCGCACGCGCCGGGAACCGGCCGTTGGTGAAGTACGACCGGTAGACCTCGTTCATTGCCGGCCATTCCATGAGGTCGGCCAGATACGCCGTGCACTTCACGAGCCGGTCCATGCCAAGCCCCGCCGCCGCCAGCGTGCGCTTGATGTTCTCCATCACCTGACGTGTTTCGGGCTGAATGCCGCCGGGCACGAGGGTGAGTCCCGTGCCGGTGGTGCCGAGGGTGCCGGAGACGAATACCAGATCCCCGACCCGCACGGCTGGGGAAAAGGGGTTGACTGGCGGACCATCTGGATGGATGAACACCGGTTCCGGTACCGGTGTGGGGGCCGGGGTGGGACGGGGCGCGGTGCAGGCGGTCGTCACCAGGGCAGTCGCCATGAGCGTGGTCAGGGTGACGGCGGAGAGCCGACGCCGGCCGGGGCGCCCGGCGGCGCGACCCGGGCGAGGGGAGAGGCGCGAGTTCATCTCCCAAGCTGCGTCCGGGGCGCCGTTTCCGAAACACCCCTCGCGTGACTCTGTGCCGCCCTACACTATTTGGGGAGAACGCCGGGTACGAACACCGGCGACCCCGGCGCACCTTCCCACCTCGCCGGACAGGCACCGATTGGCCCACCCTCGTCCCGGGCCACGAACAGGAGGCGCAGTGCAGGCTGCACAGACGACGGAGTTCGACGCGATTGTCGTGGGCTCCGGCATTTCGGGCGGTTGGGCCGCCAAGGAACTCACCGAAAAGGGGCTCAAGGTCCTGCTGCTCGAGCGTGGGCACAACATCGACCACATCACGGGCTACAAGAACGCCACCAAGGGGCCGTGGGAGTATCCGCATCGCGGCGGGCGCACCAAGCAGATGGAAGCCGACTACCCCGTACTGCGCCGTGACTATCCCCTGAACGAGAAGAACCTCGACTACTGGGCGAACGACAAGGACAGCCCGTACACCGAGGTGAAGCGTTTCGACTGGTACCGCGGCTACCACCTCGGCGGTCGCTCACTCATGTGGGGACGCCAGAGCTACCGCTGGAGCGACTTCGACTTCGAGGCGAACGCCAAGGAGGGGCTCGCGGTGGACTGGCCCCTCCGCTACCGCGACATCGCGCCGTGGTACTCCTACGTGGAGAAGCACGCCGGCATCCAGGGGACGCGGGAGAACCTGCCGCAGCTCCCCGACAGCGAATTCCTTCCCGGGTTCGCGCTCAACTGCGGCGAGCAGCATGTGGCCGAGCAAATCAAGAAGAGCTACGGCGGCAAGCGTCACCTCATCATTGGTCGCAGCGCCAACCTCACGCAGCCGCTCCCCGGCCGCGGACAGTGCCAGACGCGCGATGCCTGCTGGTTGGGGTGCATCTTCGGCGCGTATTTCAGCACGCAGTCGAGCACGCTGCCGGCCGCGCAGAAGACGGGCAATCTCACGCTCAAGGTGAACAGCATCGTGCACGAGCTCGTGTACGACAAGAACACCAAGAAGGTGAGCGGGGTGCGGGTGGTGGATGCGGTCACGAAGGAAGCCACCGAGTACAAGGCCAAGATCTTCTTTCTCTGCGCGTCGACGCTCAACAGCACCTGGCTGCTCATGCGCTCGGCGCGCGACATCTGGCCCGAAGGGCTTGGCAGCAGCAGCGGCGAGTTGGGGCACAACCTCATGGACCACCACTTCCGCCTTGGCGCGGGCGGCCGTCTCGAAGGGTTCGACGACAAGTACTACTACGGCCGTCGTCCCACGGGCTTCTACATCCCGCGCTGGCAGAACCTGTTCGGCGACAAGCGGCCGTACCTGCGCGGCTTCGGCTATCAGGGCAGTGCCAGCCGCGAAGGGTGGGGGCGCGCCGTGGCCGAGCTGGGCATCGGTGGCGACTTCAAGGACGAGATGGCGCAGCCGGGCGAGTGGACCATTGGCGCCACCGCCTTCGGCGAAATGCTCCCCGACCACAGCAACAAGATCAGCATCGACGAGACCAAGACCGACAAGTGGGGGCTGCCCGTGCTCAAGATCGATTGCGAGATCAAGGAGAACGAGCGGCTCATGCGCAAGGACATGACCGTCGAGATGGCAGAGATGCTCGAGAACAGCGGCGTGAAGGACGTGAAGACGTACGACGGCGGCTATGCGCCCGGCATGGGGATTCACGAGATGGGGACGGCCCGCATGGGGCGCGACCCGAAGACGTCGGTGCTGAACGGCAACAACCAGGTGTGGGATGCGCTCAACGTGTTCGTCACCGACGGGTCGTGCATGACGTCGGCCGCGGCGGTGAATCCCTCGCTCACCTACATGGCGTTGACGGCGCGTGCGGTGGAGTTTGCCGTGAATGCGCTCAAGCGCCGCGAACTGTAAGGAGATCGCGCACATGACCGACTTCGAACGCATGTCCGGGATCGATCGCCGCGAAGCGATCCGACGCGTGAGCGTGCTGCTGGGTGGGGTGGCCTTCGTGGGCGGCAGCCAGCTGCTCACCGCCTGCGCCGGCGACCGCCCGGCTGCCACCGACAGCGCGCAGGCCGGGCCCACAGGACCGGCACCCCTTGGCGAGTTCAGCATAGCCGACCAGCAGTTCCTCGACGAGGTAGCCGACACCATTCTGCCGTCCACGGCCAAGTCACCGGGAGCCAAGGCCGCGGCGACAGGACCCTTCATGGCGCTCATGGTCACCGACACGTACACGTCGGCCGATCAGCGGATCTTCCGCGCGGGCATGGCCAAGCTGGAGGAAGCGTGCAAGGCGGCGCACCAGACCGGCTTCATGCAGGCCACGCCGGAGCAGCGTACGGCGGTGCTGACCACGCTCGACCAGGAGCAGCACGCGTTTCAGAAGACGCGCAAGCCCGAGGAGCCGCAGCACTACTTCCGCATGATGAAGGAGCTTGCCCTGCTGGGCTTCTTCACCAGCGAAATCGGCTACACGAAGGCGATGCGCTACAAGGAAACGCCGGGGAAGTACGAGCCGTGTCTGCCGTACACCACGGGGGAGACGAGCTGGGCGTCGCACGCCTGACGGCCGGCGTCTCCGTCGTGCATGAGGGGCTCGGGCGGCCGGCGAACTATTCGCCGGCCGCGTTGCTTTCCGCGGGTGCGGGCTCCATGCGCTGCAGCACCGTCGTTACGAGCGCGCGCACGACCTCCGGACGATTGGGCTGGACATGCTGCCCCGGCATCCAGAGCAGCGTCTTGGGCTGCTGCGCCGCGTCGTACAGCGCCTCCACGGCTGCCCGGGGGAGGCGCTCGTCGTTGGTGGCGTTGATCATGGTGAAGGGGCGCGGGGCAATGCGGGCGGCCCACCGTTCGGGGGTGAGGTAGGGCCCGGAGATGATCACGTCGGCCAGTGCACCGGCGAGTGGCGCCAGCAGGTGGGGCATGGACTCGCGCGCGTTGTGTGCCAGCAGGGCACGCGACTGCCCCGCGCCGTGCACGCTCCACACATGGGTGATGCGCGGGTCGAGTGCCGCCGCCACGGTCATGAACGGGGTGCCCAGGCTCGCGCCCACCCCGTGCACTTCACGGGCGTCCACCCACGGCTGCTGCAGCAGCCAGTCGAGCGCCAGCTGAATGGCCGGCGGCGTATCGTGTAGCGCCTGACGAATGTCCGGTGCCCACTTGAAGATTTCGAGCCCCTTCATGCGGTGCGGCCCGGTGTACGGGTACGACAGCGCCACCACCACCCGCCCGCGCGTGTCGGGGATGAGGCGCGCCGCATCGCGTCCCGTGGCATGGCCGCCGAGAACAACGACCAGCGGCGCGGCGGAATCGGCCAGCGGCCGCTTCACGAGCATCGGTACGGTAACGCCGCTGGTGGACCGCACGGTCACGGCTTCGATGTAATGCCCCTCCTCGACGGTGGCCTCGTCGCGCGTGACCGACGCGACCTCGCCCCGACGGTCGGCGAACCCGGGCACCGGATCATCAAGCCGCAACGCCCCCAACGTCGTTCCGCCAAGCAGCAGCGCTCCAAGAGCTACCATCCCCAACACCCGCACGGATCGCCGCATCCACCTCTCTCCTGATCCCCGTGGTCCCATCTCGCCCATTGACGGTCGCCTCCCATGTAGTGATGAGGCCGGCGCGAAGTTCCACGGGGGCGCCGGATACACCCTTGTCGGGTGGCGACTGCGGCAGGAACTTGCCTGCACCCTGGTTCTTCCCATTCCCTACCGAGCGGCCCGGCCATGTATCACTCCCTCGAAGAATTCCTCTCGCACTGGGCGTTCGAAAGTGCCGACACCCAGAAGCTCATGGACGCGCTCACCGACGCGTCCCTCTCGCAGCCGATGTATCCGGGTGGGCGTAACCTCGGTCGTTTGGCCTGGCACATCGCGCAGACCATTCCCGAGATGATGAACAAGACGGGGCTCGCCGTGGGCGGTGTGGGGGAGCACGAGGAGGTCCCGCCGACGGCCGTGGAGATCGCGCACGGCTACGCGTCGGCGGCGTTGTCACTCGTGGAAGAGATCAAGGCCAAGTGGACGGATCTCACGCTGACCACGACCGACGAGCTGTACGGCTTCACCTGGACCAAGGCGATGACGCTCGCGGCGCTGATGAGCCATCAGATCCATCACCGCGGACAAATGACGGTGCTGATGCGTCAGGCCGGGCTGCGCGTGCCGGGCGTCTACGGTCCGGCGAAGGAAGAGTGGGAAGACCTGGGGATGGAGCCGCCAGCGATCTAGGGGGGGCGGCGCGTTGCGCCGCGGGAACGGCGTGAAGGGTTAGGCGTTGCCACCCAAATGCATGGCGACAACGGCTGGCGCGGTGCAGTCAGGAGGCAACGCTTTACTCCTTCCGCTGTTGCTGTTGCTCGTACGCCCGTACCCAATCCACCTGCATCTCGCCGGGGAACTTCGTCGTGCTGTCGGGTGCGCCGAGAAACCGTCCACCCACCGCGAGATTCATGACGACGTAGAAGGGCTGGTCGAAGGGCGCCGTTCCCCGGCCCTTCTGCGTGCTGTCGGTGCCGCGGTACCAGTCGGTCTGCGTCTGGTACAGTGAGTCGTCCACGAACCACGCAATGCGCTTGGGGCTCCACTCGACGGCGTACACGTGCCAATCGCTGATGCGGCCGTTGTTCGGCAGCGTGTAGTCCATGCCGGTGTGCACGTTGTTCGGCCACTGGCCACCGTAGTGCAACGTGCCAAGCACCACCTGCGGGTTCTGGCCGCGTGCTTCCATCACGTCGATTTCGCCGCTGGCAGCCCAGGTGCCGTACGTGTCGCGCAGCGGCAGCAGCCACAGCGCCGGCCACAGTCCCTGTCCTTCGGGGAGGCGCGCCCGGAATTCGATGCGCCCGTACTGCTGGGCGAACAGTTCGCGCCCGTCGTGGGCGCGCGTCTTGAGGCGCGCCGACGAGTAGGCGCAGCGATCGGTGCGGTCACGCGACGACACGTTGGGCACGGATTCCCGCCGAGCAATGATGCGCAGCGCGCCGTCCCGCACCCGCACGTTGGCAGGCGACGCGGTGTAGCACTGCAGTTCGTCGTTGCCCCAGCCACTCACATACGCGCTGCTGTCGGCGTTCCAGAAGCCGTTGCCCTCTTCGGCCACCCACTTGCCGTCATTGAGGATCGTGTCGGTGAACTCGTCGTACCAGGTAAGCGTCCAGCCGGGACGGTCGGCATTGCCCATCGACGCCGCGGCGGTGGCCACGGTGCCGAAGCGATTGCCACGCGTGTCACAGGCCGCGACCGCGGCACTCAGCCCCGCGGCAGCAACGCACACCGCCGCGATGCGCAGCAGCGCACCGCGGCGGCGAACCGAACACCTCTCATGCATTACTTGCGTGCAACCGGCTCGAGCCGTACCACCGGCGTGGGCTTGCCCTGCGCGTCGTCCACCGCGAGGTAGATGAAGCCATCGGGCCCCTGGCGCACATCACGGATGCGACCCATTCCCTTCACGAGGTTGTCGGCCAGTTCGGCCTTCTGTCCGTCGAGCGTGAGACGCGCCACGCGCATGCCCGCGAGTCCGCCCACAAAAACGCTCCCCTTCCACTCGGGGAACTTGCTGCCGGTGTACACGAGCAGCCCCGACGTGGCGATGGACGGCACCCACACATGCTTCGCATTCTCCATCCCCGGCGCCGTGGTGCTGGCGTGAATCGCCTTACCGGGACCGTAGTTCACGCCAAAGCCCACCACCGGCCACCCGTAGTTCTTGCCGGGCTCCACCAGGTTCAACTCGTCGCCGCCCTGCGGACCGTGCTCCACTTCCCACAGATCGCCGGTGACCGGGTGCACCAGCAGTCCCTGCGGATTGCGATGCCCGTAGCTCCAGATCTCCGGCTTCGCGCCGGCCTGCTTGGCGAACGGATTGTCCGTTGGCACACTGCCGTCGAGGTTGAGCCGGATGACCTTGCCGTGGTGATTGGACAGGTCCTGCGCGGGGTGCTTCGTCAGGTCGCCCTCGGGCGCGATCTGCCGGTCGCCCACGCTGATGAACAGGTGCCCCGACTTGTCGAAGGTGATGCGCGAACCGAAGTGTCCCGGTCGCCCCTTCGATTCGGCAATGAAGATGTCCTTGCCGCCCACCAGCGCATCGTTCTCGAAGCGCGCCAGATGCAGCGCCGTGGTCGAGCCACCGGGCATCTGCTTGGAGTAGGTGAGGTAGAGGAGCCGGTTGCTGGCGAACTGCGGGTGCAGCGCCACGTCGAGCAGGCCGCC
>VYLE01000399.1_pt1 | contig 26469 bp, 25 predicted proteins | sample 5114391 | NCBI WGS metagenome assembly VYLE01 (sample SAMN12291771, study PRJNA351875) | freshwater metagenome | isolation source: freshwater lake | place: USA: Michigan, Kent Lake | collected 2013-08-15
GGCAACAGGACCGGCGCAGGACGCGGCTGTGGCGCGGCGGCGACCGGAGCCGGCGCGGCGGACGCCGGAGCGGTGGTGACCGGTGCTGTGGGCCCTGAGGTCGGGGCCGGCCGCACGGGCGGAGCCACTTTGGCTGCGGCGGGTGCAGGCGACGGGACCGCCACCACAACGGGCGCGGGGGCCGGAGCCAGATAGACCGCCGGGGCCGGCGGGCCACTGTTCAGGTCGCGGGTCAGGTTGCTGGCCGGCGGGGCCGGCGCGGCCTGCGGTGCGGGCGTCTGGGCGTGCGCGGCTCCGGCGAACAGCAGGGCGGCGGCGGTGACGATGACTTTCATGAGGGGACCATCCCCCTTCAACCCGCCAACAGCAAGACCCGGATCAGGCGGCCGGAAGTTCAACCCAGAAGGTGGCACCCTCGCCCGGGGCTGAGGTCACGCCGATGGAGCCGCCCTGCAGCTCGACCAGCCGCTTGGCCAGGGCCAGGCCGATGCCGTGGCCCTCGACCGCCGAGCGTTCGAGGCCCAGCCGGTTGAAGGGTTCGAACAACTGGGTCTGTTTCTCGACCGACAATCCCACGCCACGGTCGATGACCTCGATCCGCACGCCGTCATGGATCTTGCGGGCGCGGAAGATGACCAGGCCACCGGATGCGCCGTATTTGACCGCATTGGAGGCCAGATTGGCGATGATCTGGTTCAGGCGCTGGGAATCCGCCAGAGCCACAAGGCCGTCACCTTCGCTGATCACCTCCAGACGGATGCCCTCGGCGTCGGGACGCAGGGCGGTCGTGCGGCGCACATCCTCAAGCACACCGGGCACATCGGTCGGGCGGAGCTCGACCTTGACCGCGCCGGACTCAGCCCGGGCCACATCCAGCAGATCATGAGCGAGGGCCTCGACCTGCCGGGCGGTCTTGACCAGCATGTCGGCCATCTCGGCCTGGGTGGTCGAAACCGGCCCAAGCTGGCCGGTCTTCCAGAGTTCGCCGATGCCGATGACTCCGCCGACAGGGCTCTTGATCTCGTGGGCGACATTGGCCAGCAGACGCGACTTGGCCTCGGACGCCTTCTCCGCCCGAGCCTGACCCGCTCGGGCGCGGTCGGCAAAGCGGTCGCGTTCTTCCAGCAGGGCGGCAACCAGCATGATCGGCAGATAGCCGAACAGCACAAGCAACTGGGCCATCAGGGCGCGATCTGCACCCTCGAAAGCCACGGCATACGGCCCCAGACCCTGCATGCTGCCAGCCACAGCCAGAACAGAAATGATGACCAGTCCCGCGGTAACCCCCGGCATACGCATCCGGACGGCGATCAGCAGCAGCAAGGGCATCGGGGCAAAGGCGATCGGCATCTGCTGCAGGAAAAACACCGCGTATGAGACGGCCGCCAGGGCTCCCAACAGCACGACCGCCTCAGCGGCGCGGGCCGGGACCCGGTAACGGGCAGCCTCCCGCCGGGTCAGGGCCAGGCCAAAGCTCGACAGCACGGCAATGCTGAGGCCATGGCCGAACCACCACATCCGGGCGGAATCCAGAAAGTCCGCACCCGTCATCCACCAGAGCATGCCGCCGGCAAAGACAGCGGCCGGAATGGGGGCGATAATGGCCGCCGCCAGCAGGAAACGGCAGGCCCCCTCGACGGACGCGAGGTTCAGGGTCGGCGCAAACCGCCGCGCCAGCAGCACGGCGAGGCAGATTTCGAGCATGTTGGCGGCGGTGAACATCACCGTCAGCGCGATCGAATTGCCCACCAGCAGGTTGCCCGCCGCGATCCCGGCGGCGATCAGCCCGCCGAACGACAGGTCATAAAGCGGTCCACGCGATGTCCGCAGCCAGACCGCCACCGCGACTCCGGCCGCACCCCAGAGCGCCGCCACGATGCCCACTGACCGTGCAAAGGTCAGGGACAGGACGACCAGGAGCAGAACCGTCATGGCGGTGAAGACGGGTGCCATGGACTGGGCCATACCCGCCGGGCGCGCGACCTTGCGGGTGCCGGCCTCAGCCGGAATACCGGCACCGACAGCGGGCTGCAGCGGGTCGAGCGCGCGGAGCATGGTCATTTCAGGTCCGAACAGCGGGATGTCAGGGCCCGTTTATGGCCCGGCGCATCCTAATATCCGCTGAAGGTCAGGGATTCCCGGACAACACCCGGTCCAGTTCGCGAACCGCCGCGGCCGGCCCCTCCGGGTGGCCCCAGACGGCCGCACTGACGGCCACGAAATCGGCCCCCGCCTGCGCCAGCGTGCCCGCGTTCGCCGCCGTGATCCCGCCGATGGCGACACAGGGAACCTCGACCGTCTCCTGCCAGATGGTCAGGATCTCCGGATCGGGCCGGTGGACCGTCGCCTTGGTGGCGGTCGGATAGAAGGCCCCAAAGGCGACATAGTCGGCCCCCGCCTCGGCCGCATCCATCGCCAGTTCGCGGCTGTCGTGACAGGTGACGCCGATCATGGCGTCCCGCCCCATCATGGTGCGCGCCGCGCTGACCGTGCCGTCCGACTGTCCCAGATGCACGCCGTCGCAGCCCGAACGGGCGGCCAGGTCAGCCCGGTCGTTCAGAATGACCGCCACGCCCCGCGCCTGGGCGACCGGCTTCAGCACCGCCACGGCGGCCAGCACAGCCGCATCGTCCACGTCCTTCAGCCGGATCTGCAGGGCCGCCACATCCCCCGCGGCCAGTGTCGCCTCCAGATCGCGCGCAAAGGCGGCCAGATCCGGGATCGCCGGCGGGGTTATCAGATACAGCCGGCAGGGCGGGCGCTCGGGAACGGCGGGGGATCTGGACATGGGCGGGAAGTGCGATGGTTGCGGCGCGGCGTCAACATCCTCCTGCGAACGACTTGCATTCGCCAGCCATGTCCTGCTATGGAGAACCATTCGCAATCATCGGGTCCGCCCTTCGTGTACGTCTGCAACTGCAACGGCCTTCGCAAACGGGATGTCGCCGCCGCCATCGAGGCCGGTGCGACGCGGCCGCGCGACGTCTTTGCCCGCAACCAGTGCTCGGCCCAGTGCGCCAAATGCGTCTGCGAAATGCGCGAGATGATCCAGGAAACGCGTCAGGCCTTCGCCATGGCGGCCGAATAGGCCTGCCCTCCCCCACGGGAGATTCATTCGCATTTTCAATGTTGTGAGAAGTGTTCGCAGGTGAACACAAGGCCGCTTTGCGTGCTAAAACAGGCGCTCACAGCCGGTGATTCACGACGGTCGGGCCGACCGCCGCGCCGCTGACGGAAAGAATGACGATGAAGGGCGACCCCGCGATCATCCGCACCCTCAACGCGGTGCTGACCAACGAACTGACGGCCGTGAACCAGTATTTCCTGCACGCCCGGATGTTCGAGTCCTGGGGCCTCAAACACCTCGGCCAGATCATCTACGACGAATCGATCGGCGAGATGAAACACGCCGACATGCTGATCAAGCGGGTGCTGTTCCTCGACGGCCTGCCCAATCTGCAGGACCTGCACAAGCTGAAGATCGGCGAGACCGCCGTCGAATGCCTCGGCGCCGACCTGCAGCTGGAGCTCGGCGGGCGCGAGACGGTCAAGGCCGGCGTCGCCCAGTGCGAGGCGGCCCAGGACTTCGTCAGCCGCGACATCCTGATGCGCATCCTCAACGACACCGAGGAGCACATCGACTTCCTCGAGGCCCAGTTCAAACTGATCGAACAGCTCGGCGAGCAGAACTATCTCCAGTCCGCCATGACCGAGATCGCCCCGGACAAGAGCGCGACGGGGAACTGACCGTAAGGACCGCGTCGGTCCTAATGCGGGTGCTCGGTATAGTGTTTGCCGAGCCAGTCCTCGCCGTAGTCATTGCGGGGGTCGCGGACGATGGCGTGGACGTGGTTGCCCGGCCCGCCGCTGCCCCGGCTGTCGGCCTCCCGGGTGTATTCGATCAGGATCGACGGGCCGTGGATGCGGTACATGAAGCGTTGGGCCGGATCGTTCGTCGGTCCCCACCAGGCGAGACGCAGCTGCTCCAGCCCGTCGGCCCGAATCGCCTCCATCTGGGCGGCGGCAGCCTCGTCCGTGGCATCGCCGACGAATTCGCGGATCAGGCCCCAGAGCTGGGCCTGCTGCCGGGCATCCAGCTGTGACGCCGGCAGGCCGACCGGGGCCGCGAGACTGTCCTTGCGACCGCGCCCGGTGAACAGGTCGGGGGTCACCGCCGTGGCGATCACGGCCTGATCAAGCTGCGCCTCGTTCAGGGACGCCATCATGGCGAAGCCACGGTCGATCTCATGTTGCAGGACGCTCCAGCCAGCATAGGGGCCGGACTGGACCGTCTGGGGTGCCGCACCGAGGAAGAGCGGGGTGAAGGCAACCTGTCCATCGACCACGGTGAAGTTGGCCGCGAGGTGGTGACCGCTGATCGCCCAGCCCCAGCGCGATGTGCCCGGGTCGCCGAAGATCACGAACCAGTAGTTGCCCGAGCTGCGCGACGCCAGGATCGCCTCGCGCTGGACCCGCTGCTGCGGGGTGAGGGTCGCCGATGCGAGCCACTCACCCTCCTCTACCCGGAGGATGTCATCGATCCACATGATCGCAGCGGTCTTGCCGTAGCCCTGGCTGCTCATGGCGGCGATCAGCAGGCCGTGGGCGGCCTGGCGCTGTTCGGGGCTCAGTTCGGCCAGCGCAATCCCGTGACGCGGTGCCATGGGGCCCGGCAGATTGCTCCAGTTCACCCGGGCCGCATCGTCCTCGAACGGAAGCACGGCCAGGGCGCGCTGATCCGCCGAAAGACTGCCCAGAAACCGGGTCGCGGCATCCGCGATCGCCGAGGATTGAACGGTCGCGGCCGGGGAGGGTTCATGCGCCAGGACAGGGCTCGCCCCACCGATGACAAGCAGCATCAGGGCTGTCGCGAATGGGAATCTCATCGTTCTCGTCCCCGGCAACGGGGACTGTTTCCGTCGCCCCCGCGAGCAACAGTCCACTGACGGGTCACTGCGTCAAGGCTCGCGGTGCACGCCTTGCCCAGCCGGGCGGCTTCCTCTAGGGATCGCGACCGAATTCGCGCGCCCTCCTGGCTGCGCCCCAGCCCCGGCGATCCCCCATGGCAAAAATCAACGGCAACAACATCAAGCCCGGCATGGTCCTTGAGCACAACAAGGGCCTGTGGGTCGTGACCAAGGCCAGCCACGTCAAGCCGGGCAAGGGCGGTGCCTTCGCCAACATCGAGGCCAAGAACCTCGAGACCGGCAACAAGCTGAGCGAACGCTTCCGCTCGGAAGACAAGGTCGAGCGCGTGACCCTCGAGCAGAAGGAGTTCTCCTATCTGTACGAGCAGGGCGACGCCCTGGTGTTCATGGATGACGCCACCTACGAACAGACCGAGCTGCAGAAGGACTGGGTCGGCGAGGACCGCGTCGCCTACCTCCAGGACGGCATGAAGGTCGTCATCGAAATGCACGAGGACCGTCCCATCGGCCTGTCCCTGCCCGACCAGGTGACCCTGGAAGTCGTCGAGACCGAGCCGACCGTGAAGGGCCAGACCGCCTCCTCGTCCTACAAGCCCGCCATCGCCAACAACGGCGTCCGCATCATGATCCCCCCCTATATGGGCGTGGGCGAGCGGATCGTCGTCGACACCACGACCGGCGAATACGTCCGCCGCGCCGAGTAGTGATGAGTGGCTAGTGGCTAGTGGCCAGTGTCGGCGGCTCTTGAGGTCCCGGCCGGTTCTCCGAGCCTTTCTAGCCACTGGCCACTAGCCACTAACCACTCGGCTCCATCCGGAGCCGTTGAACTTCTCCGCCTATCCGGGCCCCAGCGCCTTTTCAGGATAGTCGGACCAGGAGCTTCCCCCATGGCCCTCGCCTCTGCCCTCGTTTCCGTCATGATCGACGCGGTCCGCAAGACCGCCCGCCCGATGCTTCGCGACTTCGGCGAGGTCGCCCAGCTGCAGGTGTCGCGCAAGGGGCCCGGCGACTTCGTCACCGCCGCCGACATCAAGGCCGAGGACACCCTCTTCGAACTGCTGATGAAGGCCCGCCCCGGCTACGGCTTCCTGGGCGAGGAGCGCGGCCTGATCGAGGGGACCGACAAGTCCCACATGTGGATCGTCGACCCGATCGACGGCACCACCAATTTCATGCACGCCATGCCGCATTTCGCGATCACGGTGGGCCTGCAGCGCACCGCCCCGGACGGCAGTTCCGAGATCGTCGCGGGCGTGACCTACAACCCCGTCATGAACGAGCTGTTCTGGGCCGAAAAGGGCAAGGGCTGTTATCTGAACGACACCCGGATCCGGGTCGCCGGCCGCCGCGACCTGTCGGAAAGCCTGATCGCCACCGGCCTGCCCTTCATCGGCAAGACCGGCCACGCCCAGGCCATCAAGGACCTCCACGCCATCGGCCAGCGCGTCGCCGGCATCCGCCGCCTCGGCTCCTCGGCCCTCGACCTCGCCTGGGTCGCGGCCGGGCGCTACGACGCCTATTATGAGCGCAACCTCCAGCCCTGGGACGTGGCAGCCGGCATCCTGTTCGTCACCGAGGCGGGCGGCATCGTCACCACCCTCGACGGCGAGGGCCGCCCCGAGACGGGCGCCCAGATCCTGGCCACCAATTCGGACCTGCATCCGCAGCTGCTGAAGGTGCTGCGCGCCTAACCGATCAGGCTTCTCGCCGCCGCCCGCGCCTCGTCCGTCACCACCGCCCCCGACAGCATCCGCGCGATCTCCTCGCGCCGCGCCTCGTCGTCCAGCGCATCGACCGTCGTCGTCGTCACCCCGCCGGCGTCGGCCTTGCGGACCTTCCAGTGGGCGTGGCCGCGGGCGGCGACCTGGGGGCTGTGGGTCACGACCAGGACCTGGGCACCCTTCGACAGCCGCTCCAGCCGCGCACCGACGGCCGAGGCCACGGCACCACCGACGCCCTGGTCGACCTCGTCGAAGATCATCACCGGCTGGCGCTGGTCCTCGCGGCCGGCCAGGGCCGCCTTCATGGCCAGGGCGAAGCGGGCCAGTTCGCCCCCTGACGCAATGGCGTCCAGCGGGCCGAAGGGGGTGCCGGCGTTGGTGGCGATCTCGAACCGGACGGTCTCGACCCCCAGCGGGCCGCGCCGGCCCTCGGTCACCGGCTCGAAGGCGACGCGGAAGCGCGCGCGCTCCAGTTTCAACGGGGCCAGTTCCTCCATCACCGCAGCGGTCAGCCGGTCGGCGGCGGCCTCGCGGGCGGAGGTCAGCAGGAGGGCGGCCACATCATAGGCCTCGCGCGCGGCGGAGGCGGCGCGTTCGGCGGCGCTGATGGCCTCGGCCCCGTCCTCGATCAGCCGCAGCTGTTCGCGGAACCGCAGGCGCAGCACCGGCAGGCTCTCGACCGAGGTGTTCAGCTTGCGCGCCGCGGCGCGCAGGGCGAACAGCCGCTCCTCGGCCTTGTCCAGACGGCCAGGCTCGAAGTCGAAGGCATTGGCGGCGGCGTCGACGCAGGCGATGGCCTCCTCCGCCTCAACCATGGTGCGGTCGATGGCCTCGGCCGCGGCCGCCAGTTTCTGCAGCAGGGGGTGTTCGGGGTCGGTACCCGCCTGTCCGGCCCGCGTCCGTGCGTGTTCGACGGCGCGCAGGGCCGCAGACAGCTTCTGGGACAGCTTGTCCCCGCCCAGGGAGGCGCGGGCATCGGCGAGGTCGGCGACGGCCTTTTCCGCCGCGCCGAGGATGGCGCGCTCGCCGGCCAGTTCGGTCTCCTCGTCGGCGCGCGGGTCCAGGTCGTCGAGATCGGCAAGGTTCTGGGTCAGCTCCTCGGCCCGCGAGGCGGCGTCGGCGGCGGCGGCCTTCAGATCGGCGACGGTGCGCTCGGCCGCCTTCAGCCGGTCGGCGGCCCGGGCGACCCCGTCCAGCTGGGGCTGCAGGCCACCATAGTTGTCCAGCAGGGCCCGGTGGGTCTTCCAGTCCAGCAGGCCGACCGTCTCGTGCTGGCCATGCACCTCGACCAGGGCCTGGCCGATCTCGCGCAGGGCCGTGACGCCCGCCGGCTGGTCGTTGACGAAGGCGCGGCTGCGGCCGTCGGCGGCCAGGGTGCGGCGCAGGATCAGCTCCTCGCCCGGCACGACGTCGAAGCCGCGCTCGCTGATCAGGGCGATCAGGGCAGGATCGTCGGGGGCGGTGAAGACGGCGGTGGCCGAGGCCTGTTTGGCCCCTGCCCGCACCAGGCCGGCGTCGGCGCGCGCGCCCAGCGCCAGGCCGAGGGCGTCGAGGATGATCGACTTGCCCGCCCCGGTCTCGCCGGTCAGCACGGTCAGGCCGCCATGCACCTCGAGATCGAGGGCATCGACCAGCACGATGTCGCGGATGGACAGGGCGGTCAGCACAGGCCCGCTCCGTCGAGGATCAAGGGGCAGAAGGCGCGGCGATCAGGGTGAGGCAAAACGAATCGATCTCTCGGGCGACGCCGGAGAATGCTGGCCATTCGCGCCCCGGGTAAAGCCCGAGACTAGCGGAACATATCGGAAACGTCAGCCCGGAATGATCCGGCGCAGCCAGCTTTCACGCTGGGCGGTCGGAGCCACCTCGGGCGTGCGGCCGTCTTCGGACAACAGGGCATAGGCCTCGGCGTACCAGGGGCTGCCCGGATAGTTGAAGCCCAGCACGGCACCGTTGCGGGTCGCCTCTTCCTGCAGGCCCAGGATCAGATTGACCTCGACCAGACGGAACAGGGCCTCGGGTGTGTGCGAGGTCCGCTGGTAGGCTTCGTTGTCGATCACCGCCTTGTAGCGGTTGATCGCCGCCAGCGGCTGGCCTGCGCGCTGGTAGTAGCGGCCAATGGCCATTTCCTTGCCGGCCAGCTGGTCGTTGACCATGTCGATCTTGACCGTGGCGTCGATGGCGTAGGACGTGCCCGGATAGCGGCGCTGCACATCCTTGAGACCGTCCAGCGCCGCCTGGGCATAGCCCTGGTCACGGCCCACATCGGTGATCTGTTCGAAATTGCACAGGGCCTTCATGTAGAAGGCATAGGGCGCGCTCGGATTGCCGGGGAACAGCTGGATGAACCGGTCCGAAGCGGCGATGGCCTCAACGTAGTTGTTGTTCTGATAGTAGGCGTAGATCTGCATCAGGATCGAGCGACGCGACCACTCCGAATACGGGTGCTGGCGCTCGACCTCCTGGAAATAGTCGATCGCATCGGCCCAACGGTTGCGCTGCAGGCGCTGGTAGCCGGTGTTGTAGAGCGCCTCGACCGGCCGCTCCTCATAGGCCAGACGCGGGCGATCGGGGCGGGTGCCGCAGGCCGAGAGCGTCAGGGCCGACACAGCCACCGTGGCCAGGATCAGGCCGGCGCGGAATTTGGAAGCAGGCAAGGACGACCTCAACTTGAAATGCCGACAGGCGCGGACCCCGTCGGCGCCCCCGGAAAACGAGACGCGATCTCTACACCAGCGAACCTGCCCACGCCAATCCGCGAAGAAGAACGCCAAAATGGCGCGCCGCGCCTTGTGGCCGGGCCGTCCGCTGGTATGAAGCGCGCCAGCGCCGCGGAAGCATTCTCAGCCGGGCGATGACGGCGAAAGGATGACCGGACATGAAGCTGCTCTCTGGCAACTCCAACCGGACCCTGTCCCAGGCGATTGCGGCCCACCTCGACATGCCGCTGACCAAGGCCCAGGTGAAGCGGTTCGCGGACAATGAAGTCTTCGCCGTGATCGAGGAGAACGTCCGCGGCGAGGACGTCTTCGTCATCCAGTCGACCAGCTATCCGGCCAACGACAATCTGATGGAACTGCTGATCATGACCGACGCCCTGGTGCGGGCGTCGGCGCGGCGGATCACGGCGGTCATGCCCTATTTCGGCTACGCCCGGCAGGACCGGAAGACCGGCGGCCGGACGCCGATCTCGGCCAAGCTGGTGGCGAACATGATCACCCGGGCCGGGGCACACCGGGTGCTGACGATGGATCTGCACGCCGGCCAGATCCAGGGCTTCTTCGACATTCCGACCGACAATCTGGTCGCGACCCCCGTCCTGGCCCAGGACATCAAGGATCACTACCCGCGCGGCGGCGACCTGATGATCGTCTCGCCGGACGTCGGCGGCGTGGTCCGCGCCCGCTCCCTGGCGTCGCGCCTCGATGCCGATCTGGCGATCGTCGACAAGCGCCGCGCCCGCGCCGGCGAAAGCGAGGTCATGAACATCATCGGTGACGTCCAGGGCCGGCGCTGCATCCTGTTCGACGACATCGTCGATTCGGGTGGCACCCTGGTCAATGCCGCCAAGGCCCTGATGGAGAAGGGCGCGACAGAGGTGTCCGCCTATATCACCCACGGCGTGCTCTCGGGTCCGGCGGTCCAGAGGATCACCGACGGGCCGCTCAAGGAACTGGTGATCACGGACTCCATCGAGCAACCGCACGAAGTTTTGAACTGCGGAAAAATCCGGACGGTTTCCGTTGCCCCGTTGATCGGAGAGGCTATCCGGCGAATCGCCAACGAGGAATCCGTCTCAAAGCTCTTCGATTAACAGTCGGAAAACGGTTCTCCGCGCGTTATAAGCCCTTCGAACTTCGGCGCCTCGTCGCGCCGTGCGTCCTTGTGGGGATTTCGTATGCTTCAGGCTCTTCCGCGCCTCGGCCTTTCATTGGCCGCCGCAGCCGCCGTCGCCACCTTGGCCAGTTGTGCGACGCCCGAGCCGGAGCCCGCGCCGCCGCCTCCGCCGCCGGTCGTGGTCCATGCCCCGCCGCCGCCCGTCAGCCTGAACGAGGGCGTGGCCCAGGCGGCCTCCATCTATGTGGCCTTCATGCGCGAGGCCAGCTCCATCCAGGCCGGCTTTACCAGCGCCGAGGCGATCCAGGCCGCCATTCGCCGGGGCGCGTCCTATGAACCGGCCCAGCTGTCGCGCGGCATGATCGCCTATGGCTCGATCCTTGCCCTGCAGTCGCCGGAATACGTCCAGGGCATCCGCGCCCTTGCCGCCGATCCGGCGGTACGCCGCGATATCATCGCCCGTATTGTCGCCGACCCCGCCTATGCTGCCTCCCTGCCCGGTGCCGACGCCGCCGCCGGCCTGATCATCGACACCATCGGCCGCGACTCGGCCGCCATGCTGCTCATCGCGGAAGCCGTCGAGCAGGACGCCTACACCATCCAGGCCCGCAACGACCCCCGCCGCCGCTGGGCCACCGCCCACATCACCGATCGCGTCAGGCGACTGGAGGGTGCCAAGGCCCTGTCCGCCGTCCAGATGCTGCCGTCGGCCGAGGAATCGGCCCGTCTGTTCGCCGCGGCCAACTCGGGCACCGGCCTGTCGCTGAACCCGGCACGCTCGGGGCCGCCCTATACCCCGGCGGTCGCCCGGTCGCTGGCTGTGGCCGCCCTCGCGGCGCTGGGGGCCGGTGGCGACGACGCCCGGGCCAATACCGAGGCCCTGACGGTCGACCAGAACAGCGAGTTCTGCCTCAACATGTCCAAGCTGATGCTGTTCCAGTGCCTCGCGGCTTCGCGCCCCAGCTATGAGGACATGTTCTGCGTCGGACGCCATGTGGCGCGTGACCTTGCCACCTGCACTGCCCAGAACATCACCACGGCCCCGGCAGAGGTTTCGCCGACGGCCGTCGCGGGCGGAGCAGCGGATTCCGCCCCGGTTCAGACGCCCGTAGCCGAGGCCGCAGCGGCCGCTTCGGTCTCCGCGACCGCGGCCCTGAACAGCGGACGCTGACGTTCGTTTCCATTCCCGCGTCGCAATGACGTCGGGAGCGGTTGCGTCCGCGCCGGTTGGCGTGTAATGACCCGCGCTCTTGAATTCAGGGTCCTTAAGACCCCGCCGCGAGGGCTGACTGGTCAGCGCGGCGTTTGTGTTGTTGAGGCGAGGCGATGGCCGAGATCATTCTGAACGTGGACGTCCGTAGCGGCGTCGGCACCGGTGGCGCACGCGCCGCGCGCCGCGCTGGCATGGTCCCGGGCGTGCTTTACGGCGGCGACAAGGCCCCCGTGGCCATCTCGGTGAACGAGCGCGACTTCCGCAAGTCGCTCTACACCGGCAAGCTGCTGGGTCACCTGGTGACGCTGAAGTACGGCACGGAATCGCAGCCGGTCATCGCGCGCGATGTCCAGTTCGACCCGGTCACCGACCGCCCGCTGCATTTCGACCTCATGCGGGTCGATGAGACCCAGACCATCAAGATCGAGGTCCCGGTCCACTTCATCAACCAGGACAAGTGCGAAGCCTTCCGTCAGGGCGCCGTTCTGGAAGTCGTCCGTCACGCCGTCGAGGTGAAGGTCCGCGCGGATCACATCCCGGAAGACCTGATCGTCGACCTGGCCGGCCACAAGATGGGCGACACCATCCGCTGGGCCGACCTCAAGGCACCCAAGGACGTCTCGCCGGTCATCACCGACCGTGACTTCGTGATCGCCCTGATCAAGTCGTCCTCGGCCGCCGTCTCGGCTGCGGCCGACGGCTCCGATGCCGAAGGCACCGCCGAGGGCTGATCGCCCTTCCACAAGATGCTACTGGAACGGCCCCTTCCGGAAACGGACGGGGCCGTTTCCTTATCCGGACCTCGCGCCATGATCATCATTGCCGGCCTGGGCAATCCGGGCGCCAAATATCAGGGCAACCGCCACAACATCGGCTTCATGGCGGCCGACGAGATCGCGCGGCGCTGGTCGTTCGGACCCGAGCGGGCCAAATTCCAGTCGGTGATCCGCGAGGGCGAGGTCGCCACAACCGGCGGGCCGGTCAAGGTCCTGCTGATGAAGCCCCAGACCTTCATGAACGAGAGCGGCCGGGCCGTGGCCGAGGCGGCGCGCTTCTACAAGATCCAGCCCGCCGCGGTCATCGTCTTCCACGACGAGATCGACCTGGCTCCCGGCCGTTTCCGCATGAAGACCGGCGGCGGGGCAGCCGGTCAGAACGGTGTGCGCAGCCTGATCAGCCAGCTCGGCCCCGACTTCCGCCGCGCCCGCATGGGCGTCGGCCACCCCGGCGCGCCGGAGCTGGTGCACGGCCATGTGCTCAGCGATTTCCACAAGGCCGACCTGACCTGGCTGGAGCCGATGCTGGACGCCGTCGCCGGTGCCCTGCCCTTCGCCCTCGCCGGTGACGACGACCGCTACCAGGCCGAGGTCATGCGCCTGGCTCCTGCCCCGAAATTCAGCCCCCGTCAGGCCGCGCAGAACGCCGTACGGGGCGATTAGCCGCCCTTCCCTCCCCGCTGCCCCGCCTGTACGGCCGGGACCACATTGTCTGCCGCCGCAAAGGCCCGTTTCCATGACCCGCACCCCCCTCCTCGCCCTCGCCCTGCTGACGCTGACGGCCTGCAGCCCCTCCGGCCCCGGCGCGGGCGATGCAGCGACGGTGCAGGTCTCCGGGGCGATCTGCCGGCCGACGCCGGTCGGGCGCCAGATGACGGGCTGCTATCTGACCCTGACGGCCGCGACGGCCGACCGGCTGGTCAGCGCCGCCAGCCCCGGGGCCAATCTGGTCCAGATCCACGAGAGCCGGATCGAGAGCGGCATGATGATGATGCAGGAGCTCCGGGACGGCCTGCCGCTTCCCGCCGGTGAGACCGTGGCCCTCGCGCCCGGCGGCAATCACCTGATGCTGCTGGGGGTCAAGGAGCCGCTGGTTGCCGGGGATACCGTGACCCTGACACTGACCTTCGAGACATCGCCGCCCGTCGAAGTGAACGCGACCGTCGGCCAGCCGGCCGCGCCCGACGGTGAGACTGCACCGCCCTCCGCCGCGAACTGACGCCTGAACCTGACAAACCGGTCGCGACGGGCTAAAGGCTCGCGCTCACTCGAAAGCTCTCCAAGACCATGGCCCTGAAAGTCGCGATCGTCGGCCTGCCCAATGTCGGCAAGTCCACCCTGTTCAACGCCCTGACCAAAACGGCAGCGGCCCAGGCTGCCAACTATCCGTTCTGCACCATCGAGCCGAACACCGGCGATGTGGCGGTCCCGGAGCCGCGCCTCGACGCCCTCGCCGAGATCGCGGGTTCGAAGGAGATCATCCCCTCGCGCATCACCTTCGTCGACATCGCCGGCCTGGTGCGCGGCGCGTCCAAGGGCGAGGGCCTGGGCAACCAGTTCCTGGCCAATATCCGCGACTGCGATGCCGTGGCCTTTGTCGCCCGCTGCTTCGTCGACGACGACATCACCCACGTCGAAAACCGCATCGACCCGATCAGCGATCTCGAGATCATCGAGACCGAGCTGATGCTGGCCGACCTCGAAAGCCTCGAGAAGCGCGTCGTCAACGTCGAGAAGAAGGCCAAGGGCGGCGACAAGGAGGCCCAGACCACCCTGCGCCTGATCAACATGGCCCTGACGCCCTTACGCGCCGGCAAGCCGGCCCGTGTCGTCCAGGTCGACAAGGAGGACCAGAAGGCCTGGCACATGCTGCAGCTGCTGACCTCCCTGCCGGCCCTCTATGTCTCCAACGTCGACGAGAACTCGGCCGACAAGGGCAATGAACTGTCCGACCAGGTCGCCGCCCGCGCCGCCGCCGACAATGCCAAGGCCGTGGTCATCTCGGCCAAGATCGATTCCGAACTGGCCGTTCTGGACCCCGCCGAACAGGCGGAATTCCTGGAAAGCCTCGGCCTGGCCGAGCCCGGCCTGAACCGTCTGATCCGCGAGGCCTATGCCCTGCTGGGCCTGCAGTCCTATTTCACCGTGGGACCCAAGGAAGCCCGGGCCTGGACCATTCCGATCGGCGCCACCGCGCCCCAGGCCGCCGGGGTTATCCACACCGATTTCGAGAAGGGCTTCATCCGCGCCGAGACCATCGCCTTCGACGACTTCGTGGCGCTGCGGGGCGAAGCGAAGGCCCGCGAGGCCGGCAAGCTCCGGGCCGAGGGCAAGAGCTATGTCGTCAAGGACGGCGACGTGATGAATTTCCTCTTCAACTGACCAGGACCGGCCTCAGTCGCCTCTGCGACGATCACGAAGTCGAGGTCCGCCTTGCATCCGCCACGAGATTTTGCGAGCGGAGCCGCAGTGTCGAGAACAAGGGGGCGTCCCGCATGACTCAGAACACCAATCCCTGGGCGAAACCGATCGATCCGCTGGCGCAGGACATCGCCGCGGTGCTCAAACGCATGGGCGGTTCGGCCCATCAGCGCGACGTGGTCCAGTGCGTCGCCGCCATGAAGCGCCAGCGCGGCGAGAGCGTCGGACAGGACCTGGCGAACGCGATCGTCGAGGTCTTCGAACGCTACCGCGACCTGTTCTTCAAACCGTTCGGCGAAGGCTCGATGCGCTGGGCCCTGCAGCCCGGCGTGGCCTGAAGCCCGGGCCGGGCGACTACCTGTCCTTCTCGCGCGCCTCGCCGCCCCGCGACACCAGTGCGGCCTGGGCCGCTGCCAGCCGGGCGATCGGCACGCGGTAGGGTGAGCAGCTGACGTAGTCGAGACCGACCTCTTCGCAGAAGGCGATCGACGACGGGTCGCCGCCATGCTCGCCGCAGATGCCCATCTTGATGCCCGGACGCGCCGCTCCGCCCCGTTCGGCGGCGATGCGGATCAGGTCGCCGACGCCGTCCTGGTCGAGGCGGACGAAGGGGTCGGTCTCGAAGATGCCCTTGTCCATATAGGCCTGCAGGAACCGGCCGGAATCGTCGCGGCTGATGCCGAAGGTGGTCTGGGTCAGGTCATTGGTGCCGAAAGAGAAGAACTCCGCATATTCGGCCAGGTCGGCGGCGCGCAGGGCGGCGCGCGGCAGTTCGATCATGGTGCCGACAAGGTATTCGACCCGGTCCCCGGCCTCGGCAAAGACGGCCTCGGCGGTGCGGTCGGTCAGCTCGCGCAGGAATTTCATCTCCAGCCCGAGGGCGACCAGCGGGTGCATGATCTCGGGGATGGGGGCCTCGGCCGCCGTCTGCTTCACCTGCAGGGCCGCCTCGAGAATGGCGCGGACCTGCATCTCATAGATCTCGGGATAGGCGACGCCGAGGCGGCAACCGCGGTGGCCGAGCATGGGGTTGGTCTCGTGCAGTTCCTTCGCCCGCCGCTTCAGCTTGGCGGCGTCGAGCCCCTGCGTCACTGCCAGGGCGTCGATCTCGGCGTCAGTGTGCGGGATGAACTCGTGCAGCGGCGGATCAAGCAGGCGCACCGTCACCGGCAGGCCGGCCATGATGGTGAACAGCTCGACGAAATCGGCCTTCTGGAACGGCGCGATCTTGGCCAGCGCCGCACGGCGGCCGGCCTCGTCGTCGGCGAGGATCATCTCGCGCACGGCGGCGATGCGGGCGTCATCGAAGAACATATGCTCGGTCCGGCACAGACCGATGCCCTCGGCACCGAAGCCGCGCGCGGTCTTGGCATCCAGCGGCGTCTCGGCATTGGCGCGAACCTTCAGGCGCCGAACCTTGTCGGCCCAGGCCATCAGGGTCTGGAAATCGCCGGTCAGCTCCGGCTCGATCATGGCCACGGCGCCCTCCAGCACCTCGCCCTTCGAGCCGTCGATGGTGATGATCTCGCCGGCCTTGAAGGTGCGACCGCGGGCGGTGAAGGTCCCGGCCCGGTCGTCGATCGACAGCTCATTGATACCGCAGACGCAGGGGCGGCCCATGCCACGGGCGACCACGGCGGCGTGGCTGGTCATCCCGCCCCGCGCCGTGACGATGCCGCGCGCCGCATGCATGCCGTGGATGTCCTCCGGCGAGGTCTCCTCGCGCACCAGGATGACGGCGTCGCCCAGCTGCGACAGCCGCTCGGCCTCATCGGCGTCGAAGACGATCCTGCCGGTCGCGGCACCCGGTGAGGCAGGCAGGCCTGAGGCGACCACGGTGCGGCTGGCCTTCGGATCAAGCGTCGGGTGCAGCAACTGGTCCAGTGCCGACGGCTCGACGCGGGACACGGCCTCCTCCTCGGAGATCACCCCCTCGGCGGCCAGATCGACCGCGATCTTCAGCGCCGACTTGGCCGTACGCTTGCCGTTGCGGGTCTGCAGCATCCAGAGCCGGCCGCGTTCGACCGTGAACTCGATGTCCTGCATGTCGCGGTAGTGGCTTTCCAGCCGGCCGACGACATCGACGAATTCGCCGAAAACCACCGGCATGGCCTCTTCCATCGAGGGCGCGGTCTCGCCCATCTCTTCCCGGCCCGCCTTCGTCAGTGACTGGGGCGTGCGGATGCCGGCGACGACGTCCTCGCCCTGGGCATTGATCAGGAACTCGCCATACAGCCGGGCTTCGCCGGTCGAGGGGTTGCGGGTGAAGGCGACGCCGGTGGCCGAGGTCTCGCCCATATTGCCGAAGACCATGGACTGCACATTGACCGCCGTGCCCCAGCTTTCGGGGATGTCGTGCATGCGGCGATAGAATTTGGCCCGGTCGTTCATCCAGCTGGCGAAGACGGCCGAGACGGCCCCCCAGAGCTGGTCATGCGGGTCCTGGGGGAAGGGCTGGCCCAGCCGGTCCTCGACCACGGCCTTGTAGTCGGCGACCACCTTCTCCCAGTCTCCCGCGGACAGGTCGGTGTCGATGGTGACGCCGAGGCGGTCCTTGTGGTCGTCCAGCACCTCCTCGAAATCGTCGTGGCTCAGGCCCAGCACCACGCTGGAATACATGGTGATGAAGCGACGGTAGCTGTCGAAGGCGAAACGGCGGTCACCGGACAGGGCCGCCAGCCCCTCGACCGTCTCATCGTTCAGGCCGAGGTTCAGGACGGTATCCATCATCCCCGGCATGGAGGCGCGGGCACCCGATCGGACCGAGACCAGCAGGGGATTTTTCGCATCGCCAAAGGTCTTGCCGACCACGGCCTCGACGGTCGCCAACCCGGCGGCGACCTGGGCGGCCAGCGCATCGGGATAGGTCTGGCCGTTGGAATAGTAGTGGACGCAGGCTTCCGTCGTGATGGTGAAGCCCGGAGGCACCGGCAGGCCCAGCGACGACATCTCGGCCAGATTGGCCCCCTTGCCGCCGAGCAGGTTCTTCATCGACGCATCGCCGTCGGCGGAACCACCGCCGAAGCCGTACACCCACTGAGTCATAGCCTGGTCCCTGAGCCCTTGGTCGTATCCGGCCTGACTACCGTGCTGCGACCGCGAAGGCGAGGCCGGGGCTGTAACAAACCGTGAGTGGATGTGGCAGGCCCGCGGCCGGGTGCGGCACAGTGGGCTCCCGGGCCCGGCGAACTGGACGAGCAGACCCGTCTGCCGCTATGCGCAGGGTGCTGGAACCAACCCGCGCGGTGACGCGATGGATGCCGGCAAGGTCCGCCAAGGAACAGCCTGATGACGCTCTCTCAAACTGCAGCGGCAGTCGCGACGCCCCCGGCCGATGGCACCGGAATGGTCATTCGCCGGCCCGACGACTGGCATGTGCATCTGCGCGACGGGGCCATGCTGGGCTCGGTCGTCAACTATACGGCCCGCCAGTTTGCCCGCGCCATCGTCATGCCCAACCTGGCACCACCCGTCACCACCGTGGCGGCCGCCGAAGCCTATCGCGCGCGCATCCTGGCGGCGGTCGAGCCGGGGACGGTCTTCACCCCCCTGATGACCTGCTACCTGACCGACGACATCGACCCGGCCGAGGTCGGGCGCGGGTTTGCCGCCGGCGTCTTCACCGCCTGCAAACTCTATCCGGCCAATGCCACGACCAACTCCAGCCACGGCGTGACCGACTTCCGCAGGATCTATACGGTTCTCGAGGTCATGCAGCAGATCGGCATGCCGCTGCTGGTCCATGGCGAGGTGACGGACTCCCATGTCGACATCTTCGACCGCGAGGCGGTGTTCATCGATCGCATCCTGACCCGGATCATCGCCGACTTCCCGGCGCTCAAGGTGGTGTTCGAACACATCACCACCGCCGATGCCGTGGCCTTCGTCGAGACCGCCGGGGCCAATGTCGCGGCGACGATCACGCCGCACCACCTCGACTTCAACCGCAACGCCATGTTCCAGGGCGGGATCCGCCCCCATTTCTACTGCCTGCCGGTGGCCAAGCGGGAAGTGCACCGCCTCGCCCTGCGCCGGGCGGCGACCTCGGGTTCGGACCGGTTCTTCCTCGGCACCGACTCTGCGCCCCATGCCGTCGGTGCCAAGGAATCGGCCTGCGGCTGCGCCGGCATCTTCAACGCCCCCTTCGCCATCGAAAGCTATGCCCGGACCTTCGAGGAAGAGGGGGCCCTGCATCACCTCGAGGCCTTCGCCTCGGAGAACGGCCCGCGCTTCTACGGCCTGCCCCTGAACGAGGAGCGGATCCGGATCGAGCGGGTCGCGCACCAGGTGCCGGATATGATGGTCGCCGCCGACACCGAGGTCGTGCCCTTCCACGCCGGCCAGACGCTCGGCTGGAAATTCGCGGGCCTGGCCGGGCACTGACAGCCCGCCGCCTGCCGTCGGCTTAAACCGCCCTTAACCGCAATGATTCACCAATCGGCCCTCAATCTGTGCGGGGCTGCGTATCCATGTCTGATCTGAAGACCGACGTCGTCATGAGGGGCGACTGCATCGAGGTGCTGCGGTCCCTGCCCGATGCCTGTGTCGACATGGTCTTCGCCGACCCGCCCTATAATCTGCAGCTGGGCGGCGACCTGCTGCGGCCGGACAATTCAAAGGTCGATGCGGTCGACGACGACTGGGACAAGTTCGACAGCTTCGCCGCCTATGACGCCTTTACCCGCGAATGGATGACGGAATGCCGCCGCATCCTGAAGCCCGAGGGCTCGATCTGGGTGATCGGCAGCTACCACAACGTCTTCCGCCTCGGCGCAGCGATCCAGGACCTCGGCTTCTGGGTCCTCAACGACATCATCTGGCGCAAGTCCAACCCCATGCCGAACTTCAAGGGCACGCGGTTCACCAATGCCCATGAGACCCTGATCTGGGCCGCGCGCAGCCGCGACCAGAAGCGCTACACCTTCAACTACGACGCCCTGAAGGCCTTCAATGAGGACGTCCAGATGCGGTCCGACTGGACCCTGGCCCTGTGCACGGGCGAGGAGCGGATCAAGGATGCCGAGGGCAAGAAGGCCCATCCGACCCAGAAGCCCGAGGGCCTGCTGCACCGGGTGCTGATGGCTGCGACCCGGCCCGGCGACGTGGTGCTGGATCCCTTCTTCGGCACCGGTACGACGGGTGCGGCAGCCAAACGGCTGGGCCGCCACTGGATCGGCATCGAACGCGACGAGACCTATGCCAAGGTCGCCGAGAAGCGGATCAAGGCGGTCATTCCCGCCGCGCCCGAGGACCTGGTGGTCATGGGCTCGCGCAAGGCCGAGGTGAAGGTACCGTTCGGAGCCCTGGTCGAGGCCGGCCTGCTGTCTCCCGGCGACAAGCTGTACTGCCCGCGCGGCGACCGCGAGGCCCGGGTCCGGGCCGACGGCTCCCTGGTCGCCGGCGAACTGTCAGGCTCGATCCACAAGCTCGGGGCCCTGTTCGAGAACGCCCCGGCCTGCAACGGCTGGACCTACTGGCGTTTCAGGACCGACCAGGGCCTGCGCTCGATCGACGCCCTGCGCGCCGAGGTGCGGGCGGGGATGCAATAGGCGTCAGCCCAGCCCCCGCTCCAGCGCCTTCCTGAACACGGTCGGCAGCGACGCCAGCGCCTCGTCCGGCTCGGTCCACAGGAAGTCGCCGCCGCCCTCACCCGCCCGCACGGTCAGCGTCAGCGAGAAATGGGTGAAGACATGCTCGATCGCCCCCGCCTCGCGCCAGTCCGCGGCGACCGGCGGCATGGCGTCAGCCGACGACACACTCCACTCTGATGTCGGCAGCCCCGTCATCCCGCCCAGCAGCCCCTTGTCCGGCCTGCGCACCAGCGCCACCCGCCCGCCTTCGTCGCGCAGGACCCAGGCGACCCCGGTCCGGTGCGGCCGGTCAGCCTTCTTCGTCTTCAGCGGCCAGCGCTCCGGATGGCCTGACGCATGCGCGGCGCACCATGCCGTCAGCGGACAGGCCTCGCACTGCGGCTTGCCGGGGCGGCAGACCGTGGCACCCAGGTCCATCAGGGCCTGCGGCCAGTCGCCCGGACGGTCGTAGGCGACCAGAGAACCGGCCAGCCGCCTGAGTTCCGGCTTCGCGGCCGGCAAGGGCGTCTCCACCGCGAACAGCCGCGCCATGACGCGCTCGACATTGCCGTCGACGACATTGGCCGGGCGGCCGAAGGCGATGGCGGCCACGGCGGCAGCGGTATAGGCACCGACCCCCGGCAGGGCCAGCAGGCCGGCCTCCGTGTCGGGAAACACCCCGCCATGATCCCGGGCTACGGCACGGGCGCAGGCCAGCAGATTGCGCGCCCGGGCGTAGTAGCCCAGCCCTGCCCAGGCGGCCATGACGTCACCGTCATCCGCCGCCGCCAGATCACCCACTGTCGGCCAACGGGCGGTGAAGGCCTCGAAATAGGGTGTCGCATGCGGCGTCGTGGTCTGCTGCAGCATCACCTCGGACAGCCAGACGCGATAGGGATCCGGCGGTGGTACCCCCGGCGGCGCACGCCAGGCCAGCGCCCGGCCATGGGCGTCGTACCAGTCCAGCAGGGCGGTGCGCAGGGCGGCGGAGGGCATCGGTCCTGCATAGCCTCGCCCGCGGCGGCCGACTATCCGGGAAGATGGGCTCAATGGGTCGGCGGAATGATGCCCGTCGTGGTCATACGCCACACCAGTTGTCGCGCATTGGCCTCGACGCGCTTCTGGAACAAACGCCAGCGCGGCAGTGACCGGGCGTCCAGAAGCACATCGAACCCCTTTGGACCGTGACTGAGATACCCGGCCGCGACCAGTTGCTTGAGATGGCGCCGGACCGTTTCCTCCGGCAAGCCCAACTGCGCGGCGATGGCAGTGCCGCGGACCGGCTCAAACGTCGCCCCCGGCATAGCCAGCGCTCCACTGCGAGGCGTAGCCTGCGGCGGCAGGCGCAACTGACCGCCGACGTTCTGGCTGACAGTAAGCAGGACGTAGCAGGCGGTCAGGCTCATGCCCCGGGTCAGTTCCCTCGCATAGACCGTCTCACGCAGAAGATGGGCGGTGCTGAGCCGCATGGCCGCCCAGGCCACGGGCCAGACCGGGTCGGCCAGACGGCTGCCGGGCGTCAGACCGAAGGCCCGGATCAGGCCGAGCCCGCTGACGAAATCGTCCAGGGCGGTCATATAACGCGGGATCGACGGCAGAAAACGTTCCGAGACAAGGGTAGAGGTCGGCAGGACGTAGCCCCGGCTGGTCTGCAGCAGTATGCCTGATGCGCGCAGTCCGGCCAGCTTGGCACGCGCCGTTTCCCGGGGAAGGTCAAGGGAGTGGGCGATGCTCAGGGCATTGGCGGGTCGCCGCAGTTCTTCGGGATAGTTGATACCCAGGGCCTGGTGGCGACGGCTGATCTCCGGGTCGGCATCCAGATAGCCGACATTGGCGTCAGACACGGCCGGAATCAGCAGGCTGGTCACGAGATCGCCCCCGACCAGATCGCGGGTGATGGCGATATGGGCGAGCTGCAGCCGGACGCACAGCCAGCCCACCTTGGCCCGCTGAAGGCTCGTCATGGCATCCGTGCGCGCTTCCGGCCAGCCGTCGCTGGCGGGTGCCTCCCGCTCCAACTGTGACTGATGAGGCTCAAACAACCGGTGATTCCTCAGGAGGCGTGTCAGCGAACCATCCGCAGGCCCGGGGACCTGGTCTGGAACAGATACTGGCCCGCATCGGTCAGGGCCCAGCGATAACTGCCCGAACCCAGCGGAAGCCAGAGCAGCGGCGCTACCTTACGGGTCGAAACCGATCCGAGATAGGCGTCAAAGGCGCTGTAGATTTCATCCCGGGCTGCGGGCTCTGTTGAGCCGGCTCGCCCGCCGCGATTCAGGCAAATCTGGTCCACGACTGCCTGCCGATGGGCGCTGCCGCCGAGGGTGAGGAGCGCCTCGAGGATTTCGGCGATCAAGGGATCAACCTGGCGGGCACGACCGGCCGGTGCCCGGCGCTTGTGCTCTGAATAACTCAGGACTGTGGCCACCAAAGTCTCCGCATGCCGGCACCGCAACCGGTATCGCCGTTATGTCTTGGGTGGATCATGGCCCCTTTGGTCAACATTACAGGTGCCCAAAATGGTGGTTCAGGGGCATCGCCCCATCGTCTGTGGCCGCGTTAACCCGGGGTGCGAAGGCCGAAAGGATCGACTAGGGTAGGGCCCATGCGCCGTACGCTGCCCACAGATGCCGAGGCCCGCGAGATCCTGTCGCGCCGACGCACGCGCCCTGCGCCGCGCCCGACGCCCAAAGCCGGTCGTTCCTTGCAGGGTCTGATCAAGGAACTGGACGGCAGGTTCGGCCGCGGGGCGGCAGCGCTGGAGCCGCGCTGGCGCGAGATCGTCGGCGACCGTCTGGCGCGGGTGACGCGGCCGCAGAAGCTCACCAAGGGCCGGGGCGGGGCCGGCGGGACGCTGGAACTGCGCGTGGCCGGACCGGCCGCCCTGCTGGTGCAACATCAGTCCGAAGACATCCTGGCGCGGGTCAATCTGTTCCTCGGCGCTGGCAGTGTGGACCGGCTCAGGATCGCCCAGGGCCCTGTCAGGCCGCCCTCCGACATCGCCGCCGCGCCGAAGGGCCGACCCGCCCCCAAACCCCTCGCGGCCCATGAAGAGGCCGCACTTCAGGCCGCTCTCGACCCGGTCCCCGAGAGCCTGAAAGGGCCGCTGGAACGGCTCGGCCGCGCGGTTCTGGGTGATCCTGAAAAAGGCCGCGACCGATCGGGCCGTTGACAAAACTTCGCCGTTTCTGTTCTCGAAAGTGCACAGGCGCGCGTATCAGTGGGGAATCGCGCGATGCTTTCCGGAATCCCGCCCGCAGTTGAGGACCACGCCATGAGCGCCCAGACCAAATACGCCGCCATGAGCCGCCGCGCGGCAATGACTGCAGCGGCCCTGGCCGCCATGGCCACCCTGGCCGGTTGCAGCGGTGGCGGCTCTGCCGCGGTTGAAGGCGACATGGCCATGGGGGCGCCCGAGGGTGCCAAGGTCACGGTCATCGAATACGCCTCGGTCACCTGCCATGTCTGCGCCGCCTGGCACAAGGAGAACTGGGCTGCGTTCAAGGCCGCCTATGTCGACACCAACAAGGTTCGCTTCGTCTTCCGCGAACTGCCGACCCCGCCGGTCAATGTCGCGGTGGCCGGCTTCATGATCGCCCGCTGTGCCGGCGACGACAAATATTTCGACGTTGTCCACAATATCCTGTCCAGCCAGGACGAATGGCAGGCGGGCGTCAATCCGCGCGACACCCTGTTCCGCATCGGCAACGGAGCGGGGCTGAACAACCAGCAGATCGAGGACTGCATCAAGAACCCCGACAACATCAACGCCGCCGAAGCCCGCGCCCGGGCCTCCCAGACGGCGGATGTGGACGGCACCCCGACCTTCCTGGTCAATGGCGTCAAGGTCATCTCGCCGGGCTCGTCCAGCGGCACGACGATGGCTGACCTTTCACGGGCGATCGAAGCCGAACTGGCCAAGGGCTGAGTGCGGCCATGACCGCCCGGCGGCGTTCCCTGCTGATCCTCACGCTGGCGCTGCTGGCACCCGTCGTCGTGGCGTCCGCCCTGGGGGCGAGCCCGGCCCAGGCGCGCCAGACGCTCGCCCCGGCGACCGCCGCCGACCGGAGTATCGGCCGCGCCGACGCGCCCGTGACGGTGATCGAATACGCCTCGTTCTCGTGCAACCACTGCGCCGACTGGCATCGGTTCGTCTATCCGACCTTCAAGGCGCGGTTCATCGACACCGGCCAGGTCAGGCTGGTGTTCCGCAACCTGCCGACCCAGCCTGAGGAAATGTCCCTGCCCGGCGCGGCCCTGGCCCGTTGCGCCGCGCCGGAACGGTTCTTCGAGGTCGTCTCCGCCCTGATGCTCGGTCAGGACGCCGTCTTCCACGGCGGTACACGCGAGGCCTGGTACGCCCCGGCCATCGCCGTCAGCGGACGCACCCGTGCCGAGCTCGAGGCCTGCGCGGCGACCCCGGCGACACTCGCCGCCATCAACCGCGACGTCGACAGCGCCGAGGCAGCCGGTGCGACCTCCACCCCGGCCTTCTTCGTCAACGGACGCCGGGTGACGGATCGCTCGCTGGGCGGGCTGGAGGTCGCAATCCGGGCGGCCGCCGCGGGCCAGTGATCCCGTAGGGACCGATGCAGTTCCAGCGCCTCCGGCTTGTGGGCTTCAAGTCCTTTGTCGATCCTGCCGAGGTGCATATCGAGCCGGGCCTGACCGGCGTCGTCGGTCCCAACGGCTGCGGCAAGTCCAATGTGCTCGAGGGCCTGCGCTGGGTCATGGGAGCCAATTCGGCCAAGGCCATGCGCGGCCAGGGCATGGACGACGTCATCTTCGCCGGAGCCGCCGACCGTCCGCCGCGCAACCACGCCGAAGTCCAGCTGACCATCGACAACGCCCAGCGCCGGGCCCCCCAGCCCTTCACCGACAGCCCCCTGCTGGAGGTTTCGCGCCGCATCGACCGCGGTCAGGGCTCGACCTATCGCATCAACGGCAAGGAGGTCCGGGCCCGCGATGTCCAGCTGCTGTTCGCCGACGCCTCGACCGGGGCCAACTCCCCCGCCCTCGTCCGGCAGGGCCAGATCAGTGAACTGATCGCCGCAAGGCCGCAGAACCGCCGCCGCATTCTCGAGGAGGCCGGTGGCGTCGCCGGCCTGCACACCCGCCGGCACGAGGCCGAGCTGCGGCTCAAGGCGGCAGAGGCCAACCTCGAGCGGCTCGACGACATCGGCAAGGAGCTCGAGACCACCCTGGCCCGGCTGAAGCGCGAGGCGCGGCAGGCCGAACGCTACAAGAAGATCTCCGCCGAGATCCGCGCCCTCCAGGCCGCCCTGCTGTTCGTGCGCTGGAACGATGCCCGATTGGCCGCCGAGGCGGCGGCGCAGGAACTGGCCGATGCCGAAAGGGCCGTCGGCGAGGCGACGACCGCCTCAAGCCGGGCCCAGACGGCCGCGCTCTCCGCCCAGGAAGCCCTCAAGCCCGCCCGCGAGGAGGACGCCGTGGCCGGGGCCCTGCTGCACCGCGCCAGCCTCGAACGCGACCGGCTCGACATGGCCGAACAGGCCGCCCGCGCCGAGGTCGACCGCCTGACTGCCGAGGCCGCCCGCATCACCGCCGACATCGGGCGCGAGACGGCCATGGCCGGCGACGCCGGGGACGAACTGGCCCGGCTGGGCGCGGCGCTGGAGACCCTGACCGCAGAGATCGCCGGCGCCCCGACGCGCGGTCCGGAGCTGGAAGCCGCCCTCACCGCCGCAGAGGACGCCCGCAAGGCCGCCGACGCCGAGGTCGAGCGCGTCGCCGGAGCCGCCGCCTCGGTCGAGGCCCGGGTCAATGCCGAGAACGCCCGCAAGCGCGACGCCGAGGCCCGCCTGGCCCGGGCGGAGGCGCAGCTGGCCTCGGCACAGGCCGAACGTGCCGCCCTGGGCCCGCTGGAAACGCCCGAGATCGAGGCGGCGAAGACAACACTGGCATCAGCCCAGGCCGGGCTGGCGGACGCCCGCGCGGCGGTCGAGACGGCCGAGGCCGAACGCGGCGACCGCGCCCGCGCCG
>VYLE01000403.1_pt1 | contig 26042 bp, 25 predicted proteins | sample 5114391 | NCBI WGS metagenome assembly VYLE01 (sample SAMN12291771, study PRJNA351875) | freshwater metagenome | isolation source: freshwater lake | place: USA: Michigan, Kent Lake | collected 2013-08-15
TGCTGGGGGTGGAAATCGATGCGGCACAGTATCTGCCCCCCGATACGAAGAGCGACAACTTCGACAACATTGCCGATGTGCAGGCGCTTTCGCCCACGCTGCTCGGTGCCTATCTGCGCGCGGCCGGCGACATCAGCTGGCTCGCCGTGGGTAATCCGCGCGCCAGCGCCGGCGCCACGACCTATACCATGCCGAAGCTCGCGTCGCAGACGGCGCACGTGGAAGGGGCACCGTTCGGGACCCGCGGCGGCATGGTGGTGACCCACCTCTTCCCGGCCGATGGGGAGTATCGTTTCGGGGTCAACTTCTTCCACGAGACCACGGGCGCGTTCGCCGGCGGTCTCGCCCGCGGGGAGGCGCTCGAAATCGCGATCGACGGCGAGCGCGTGGCGTTGGTAGAGATCGACCGGTTCATGCACGCCTCCGATCCGAACGGCGTGGCGCAGGGTGCCCCGCCGGTGCGCGTCACCGCCGGGCCGCACAAGGTGTCGGCCGCGTTCGTGCCGCCGCGCTTTCAGGGCGTCGTGCAGGATCTCATTTCGCCACTCAAGTACTCGCTCAACAGCACCTCCAACGCCGTAGCGTACGGCTTTACGCTGCTGCCGCACTTGCGTGAGCTCACCATCGCGGGGCCCTATGCGCCGAGCGGGGTGAGCGATTCGCACATTCGGCGCCGGCTGTTCAGCTGTCACCCCACGACAGCCGCGGCGGAGCGGCCGTGCGCGCTGTCGATCGTCAACCGGCTGGGCACGCAGGCATATCGCCGCCCACTCACGGACGAGGATCGTGGGGGACTCATGGCGCTGTACGACGCCGAGCGGACACGCGGCGGCAATTTCGAACAGGGCGTGCGCCTGGCGCTCGAGGGCATGCTGGCGAGCCCCGATTTCGTCTTCCGCTTCGAGCGTGCCCCCAGCACCGCGCCGAAAAGCGGGCGGTACGCGTTGCGTGATATCGATCTGGCGTCGCGACTCAGCTTTTTCCTCTGGTCTGCGCCCCCCGATGACGCCTTGCTCACCGTGGCGGCTCGTGGCGCGCTGTCCCAACCGGGTGGTCTCGAACGCGAAGTGAAGCGCATGCTGGCCGACCCGCGCGCCCACGCGCTCTCGACCCGCTTCGCGGCGCAGTGGCTGCGGCTCCCCGATCTGGATGTGGTTACCCCGGACATTCGACAGTATCCCGACTTCGACGAACAGCTTCGCACGGCCATGCGCCGCGAGACCGAGTTGTTCTTCGATGATCTCGTGCGGCGGGACCGACCGGTGCTCGACCTGTATCGCGCCGACTACACCTTCGTGAACGAACGGCTGGCGCAGCACTACGGCATGAAGCAGGTGGTGGGGCCAGCCTTCCGCCGCGTGTCGTATCCCGACGCAACGCGTCGCGGGCTGCTCTCGCACGCCAGTATCCTCACGCTCACCTCGCACGCCACCCGCACCTCGGCGGTGGACCGTGGCAAGTGGGTCATGGAAGTGCTGCTCAACAGCCCGCCGCCGCCGCCACCGCCAGGGGTGCCAGACCTCGAGGCCACGCCCGGCACCGATGGGGGCCGTCCGCTCACCGTGCGCGAGCGCATGGAGCAGCATCGCAAGAACCCCTCGTGCAGCAGCTGCCACAAGATGATGGACCCCATTGGCCTGGCGCTCGAGCAGTACGACGCGACGGGCAAGGTGCGGCTGCGCGACAACGGCATGCCCATCGACTCCAAGGGCGACCTCTGGGACGGCACCACCGCCTCCAACGCCGTGCAACTGCAAGCGGCGCTGCTGCGGCGTGAGGAGGCGCTCATGCGCACCTTCACCCGCAACCTCATGGCGTATGCGGTGGGCCGTCGGATGGAAGCCACCGACATGCCCAGTGTGCGGCGCATCGTGCGTGACGCCGGCCGCCAGCAGCACCGCATGTCGGCGTACATCATGGGCGTCGTGAAGAGTCCCGCCTTCCGCATGCAGAAGATCGAGTCGTCTCCCACTGTCGAAAGCGGCGCCTCCGGCGCGGCCTCACTCCATCGCTGAGTCCCATCATGGCCAACCTCCTCCGCCAGCCGCTGCCACGACGTACGTTCCTCAAGGGAATGGGCACCATGGTGGCGCTGCCCTATCTCGAGGCCATGATGCCGGTGCACGCCATGGGGCGCATCGGCCATGCCGCCAACCCCACGCGCCTGCTGGCGCTGGAGATGGTGCACGGGGCGGCCGGGTGCGCGCCCTTTGGACTCACCGAGCATTTGTGGTCGCCGCCCACGACGGGGCGTACGTTCGATCTGAGCAAGACCTCGCTCTCGCCGCTCGAGCCGTGGCGCAAGTATCTCACGATCATCAGCAACACCGATGTGCGCATGGCGGAGGCGTACAAGCCGGAAGAGATCGGCGGTGATCACTTCCGGTCGAGTGCGGTGTTCCTCACGCAGTCGCACCCCACGCAAACCGAAGGGTCGAACATCTTTGCCGGCACGTCGCTGGATCAGCTGTACGCCCAGCGCTTCGGACAGGCCACGCCCATTCCCAGCATGCAGCTGTGCATCGAGCCGCTCGACCGGGCGGGCGGGTGCGCCTACGGGTATTCCTGCATGTATACGGACTCGATCAGCTGGAGCTCTCCGACCGAGCCGCTGCCGATGATCCGCGACCCGCGGGTGGCGTTCGAACAGCTGTTCGGAGCGGGCGGCACGCCGGAGGAGCGCGCGGCGCGCAACCGCAGCACCGGCAGCATTCTCGACTGGATCACCGGACGGGTCGCGCAGCTCAATCGCGAACTTGGCACTGCCGATCGTCAGCGCATGGGGCAGTATCTCGAGCACATCCGCGAGATCGAGCGGCGCATTCAGCAGGTGGAAGCGCGAAACCAGTCGGGCGAGGAGCGTGAACTGGCCGGTGCTCCCGCCGGTGTGCCGGACAGCTTCGGGGATCACGTGAAGCTGATGTTCGACCTGCAGGTGCTGGCGCTGCAGGCCGACATGACGCGCGTCTTCTCCTTCAAGATGGGGCGCGATGCCTCGGCGCGTGTGTACCCGGACAGCGGGGTCATGACCGGCTTCCACCCGGCCTCGCACCACGGCAACAATCCGGCGCGCGTGAAGGAGTTCGCGGAAATCAACCGGTACCATGTGAGCCTCCTGCCCTACCTGCTGGAGAAGCTCCGGACGACAATGGATGGCGACGTGCCGCTGCTCGATCGCACGACGATCATTTACGGCTCGCCCATGTCGGACAGCAACACGCACAACCATCGCCGCTGTCCGCTGATCTTCCTTGGCGGTGGCCATGGCGTCGCGTCCGGCAACCAGCACCTCAAGGCCCCCGACGGCACGCCCATGGCCAACGCCATGCTCAGTCTCCTGCATCGCATGGGCATGGACGACCTGCAGACGTTCGGCGACAGCACAGGCGAGTTCACCTTCTGAGGCGGGGAGGCACGAAGCACATGAGACACGGAGTGAGTGCGGCGCTGCTGCCGCTGGTGTTGCTGGGTCCCGGCATCGCGCCGCCGCTCGCCCCCGACGCGCACCACGGGAGGCAATGGTCGGTGTCGGCCGAACCGGCGGCCGCGCCCGTGGCCGATGCTGCCATGCAGGGGGATCTCGCGGCGGTACGCGCGCTCCTGGCCAGGGGCGCCAGCGCCAGCGTGGCGCAGGGGGACGGCATGACCGCCCTGCATTGGGCGGCGCAGCGCGGCGACTCCGTCATGAGTGCCCTCCTGCTGCGTGCGAAGGCCCCGCTGGCGGCAACCACCCGCGTGGGGGCGTATCAGCCTCTGCATGTGGCCAGCGCTGCGGGGCACGCGACCATCGTGCGTCAGCTGCTGGCGGCCAAAGCCGACGTGCGGGCCACGACCTCGGAAGGCGTGACGGCGCTGCATCTGGCCGCGCTGGCCGGCGTTCCGGCCACGGTGTCGGCGCTGCTCAAGGCGGGGGCCGCGGTGAACGCGCTGGAGCCGGGGTGGAACCAGACCCCGCTCATGTTGGCCGCCGGCCGTGGCCGAACCGAGGCGGTGCGCGTGCTGCTCAAGGCCGGTGCCAACCCCGCACTGGCGGCGCGCACCATGGACATCATGGCCAGCGCCGCGCAGGATCGGCAGGCCAAGATGCGGCGCGACGCCATGCTGCAGCAACTGCGGGAGAAACAGGGACAGGCGAACAACCCCAACTGGATGCCTACGCCCGACCAGGTGCAGGCTGCCGTCAAGGCGTCCCGTGACGTCGAGCGGGCCGAGGCAACCGCGCAGGCCATCGCCGGCGTGCGCGATGCCACAGCAGCGGAGGAGGCGCGACTCGCCGCGCAGGGCGGTCGTGGCCTCGATGATGACAACCCGGCCTACAACGAGCTCATGGGGCGGCAGGGTGGACTCTCCGCGCTGCTGCTGGCGGTCCGCGAGGGAGAAATCGAGACCACGGAAGCGCTCCTCGACGGCGGTGCCGACATCAACCAGGTGAGCCTGGGCGACCATACGAGCCCGCTGCTCATGGCCACCATCAATGGCCACTACGACCTGGCCATGGTGCTCGTGCGCCGCGGCGCCAACCCCAACCTGTACAGCGACGCCGGTGCGGGACCGCTGTTCGGGGTGCTCAACAAGGAGTGGGCGCCCAGCACCCGCACGCCGCAGCCGGCGTTTCAGCTGCAGCAGAAGGCCACGTATCTCGAGGTCATGCAGGCACTCCTTGCGGCCAAGGCCGATCCCAATGCCCGTCTGTCGCGTTCCCTCTGGTACACCACCTACAATCGCGACAACCTGGGCGTGGACTTCAACGGGGCCACGCCGTTTCTGCGCGCCGCGTATGCGACCGACGTGGCGGCCATGAAGCTGTTGCTGGCCGCCGGTGCCGACCCCAAGGTCGGCACCATCAAGCCACCGGCACGAGTACGGCGTGGTGGCGCGACGGCACCCGCCGCTGATCCGTCGGGGCTGCCTCCTGTACCGGTCGGCGGCCTCGGCATCCTGCCCATTCATGCGGCGGCCGGCGTGGGTTACGGTACCGGGTTTGCCGCCAACGACCACCGTCACGTGACCGACGGCTGGATGCCAAGCGTGAAGTTCCTGGTGGAAGAGCTGGGCGCCGACGTGAACGCGCGCGACTTCGCCGGCTACACCCCGCTGCACCACGCCGCCGCGCGCGGTGACAACGCCATGATCCTGTACCTGGTGTCGAAGGGTGCCGACCCCACGCTGGTGGCGCGCTCCGGGCAAACCACCGTGGACATGGCCAACGGCCCGGTGCAGCGCACCTCGCCCTACCTCGATACGATCAAGCTGCTCGAAGGGATGGGCGCGAAGAACAACCACCGGTGCGTGAGCTGCTGAGGCGCTGAGTCGCCGACGGCATGACACAGCCGTCGGCGTCCCTTTACGTAGCCGTTGCCGGGTCAACACGCCGCCGTGCCGAAGCGGGTCGAGCTTGTCGACCATGCCTCCATGGATTCAGCGTCTCGACGCGAGTGATCGCGCGATCTTCGCCCGGCTGTGCCTGTCACCGGGCAGCGGCAACGCCGCCCGCACCTTCTGGTCCTGCATCACGCATCTCGGGGGTGCGCGCGCCAGCATCGGTCTCACGGTGCTGGCGCTGCTCTTTCCCGCCGTCGACCTGCGCCTCTGCTGGCGTACGCTGCTGCTGCTGGGGTGGTCGCATCTCGTCGTGCAAATCGTGAAACGCACCGTGGGTCGTCCCCGGCCGTCGACGGCACCGACGTTCACGTCGCTGGTGGAGGTGCCGGATCGCTTCTCCTTCCCCAGCGGTCACTCCTGCGCCGCCATGGCGGTGGCCATTGGATTCGCCACGGCCTTCCCCACCTGCGCTGTTCCCTTGCTGGTGGTGGCGGGGCTGGTGGGCTTCTCGCGGGTGATGCTGGGTGTGCACTACCCGGGAGACGTGGTCGTAGGGCAGGCCATTGCGTTGATGACAGCGTTCCCGATCCTGCGCTGACGCATGACCAGCGTTCCACTTACCTCTGGGCTTGCTGCGGCGCCACGCCGCCTGCACCTGGCCACCGCCGAGTTGCCGGCGAACCCGCGCCCCGATGCGGAGCTCACGGTGCTCGACGCCACCGAGTGGTTTGGCGAGACCAGTGGCGGCATCCGCACCTACCTGCTCGAGAAAGGACGATACGTGGCCGCGCGTCGTCAGCTGCGGCAGGTGGTGCTCGTCCCCGGCAATGACGATGCCATCGACGATGCATCGGGTGTCCGCTTCGTGCGGATGCGCGGCCCGTCCATTCCCCGTCATCGCCCCTACCGCTTCCTGCTCGCCTCCCGTTCCATCGCACGCGTCATTCGGCACGAACAGCCCGATCTGATCGAAATCGGGAGTCCCTTCCTTGTGCCGTGGCTGGTGCACCAGGCGGTGCGGCACACGCCTGTGCCGCTGGCGTATTTCCATCACACCGACGTGGCCCGTGTCGTCTCGAACGTCACGCCGGCATCGCTCCGCCCGCACGTGACGCCCCTCGTCTGGCGGTACCTGCGCCAGATTGCGCGACGGTGCGCCGTGGCCATCGTGGCCACCGAGAGCGGCAAGCGCGAACTCGAGGCCAACGGCTTCGGGCGCGTGGAGCGTGTCCCGCTGGGGGTGGATCTCGACACGTTCACGCCGGCGCGACGCCCCACAGGGTGGGCGTTGCGGGCGCACCTTGGCCTCCCCGACGCGCCGCTCGCCGTCTTCGCCGGCCGGTTCGCGCGCGAGAAGGAGCTCGACGTGGTGCTCGACGCCTGGAGTCGCGTGGAGGCGCAGACGGGCGCCCGACTGATGCTGGTGGGTGCGGGCCCCGACGCGGCCAGGCTGCGGGCACACCCGTACGCGCGGCGCGTGCTGTTTCAGCCCTTCGTGAGCGACCGGACGCAGTTGGCCACACTGCTGGCCGCGGCCGACCTGTACGTGGCTCCCGGGCCGGCGGAGACCTTCGGCCTGGCCGCCGTTGAAGCCATGGCCTGCGGCACACCGGTCCTGAGCGTCAACCGCGGTGGTGTGGCGGAACATGTGGCGAAGAGCGGTGCCGGCCTCTGCTACGAACCGGGAGACGCGACCTCCCTGGTGCGCGCGGCGGCGTGCCTGCTCGGGTCGGATCTGACGGTGCTCGGTGCTCGCGCGCACGGCTATGCCGTGGCGGAGCACAGTTGGGCGCACGTGTTCGACCGCCTCTTCGCCCTGTACGCGTCCCTGCGACGGTGAACGCCGCGTCGCTACGGTGCGCCGGCCGCATGGCGGGTGTGCGGCTCGCACTCTTCTCCGACACCTTCAGCCCGCAGGTGAACGGGGTGGCGCGCACCCTGGACCGTCTGACGACCGCCCTGCGGGAGCGCGGCGGCGAGGTCCTGGTGTTCACCACCGACGAACCGGGCGCCCACGACGCCACGGATGTCGTGCGATCACCGGGGCGCGCGTTCCCGGCCTACCCGCAGCTGCGCCTGTCGTGGCCGCGGCAGTCCGCGGTCATGACGCGCCTTCGCGAGTTCCAGCCAACGCTCGTCCATGCCGCGACGGAGTTCGGCATGGGGTTGGCGGGTCGTCGTGCGGCGCGAGCGCTCGATGTCCCATTCGTGTCGTCGTATCACACCAGCTTCACCGCGTACGCGGCGCACTACGGTATGGGCCTTCTCGCGCGACCCGGGTGGTCCTACCTGCGCTGGTTTCACAACGGCGGTCGTCGCACGTATTGCCCCACCGCGGCCATCGTGCGGGAGGTGGAAGCCGAGGGATTCGAGCGCTGTACCGTATGGACGCGCGGAGTCGATGGCCACCGCTTTTCTCCCCGCTATCGATCGGCGGCATTTCGCGCGGCCATCGGGGCGCACGACGGCACCCTCGTGGCGGCCTACGTGGGGCGCCTCGCCGCCGAAAAACAGGTGGACGTTGCGCTCGACGCGGTGCGGCTGACGTCTGCCGCCAGACCGGGGGCCGTGCGACTCCTGGTGGTTGGCGATGGGCCGTGTGATGTGTCTGCGCGATCCCGTGCGCCGGAGGGGAGTACCTTCACCGGTCGCCTCGAGGGCGCTGCGCTGAGCGAGGCGTACGCAAGCGCCGATGTCCTGCTGTTCCCCAGCACCACCGACACCTTCGGCAACGTCATGTTGGAAGCCATGGCGTCGGGCACGCCGGTGATCGGCGCGGACGTCGCGCCGACACGCGAAGTGCTGCTTCCCGATCGAGGGTGGGTGGCGCCGCCTGGTGATGCCGCGGCGGTCGCCTCGCTGCTGACCCAGCTGACCGATGATCGCACGCCGCTCCATCGGTGCCGTGAGGCGGCGCTCAAGCATTCGGCGGCGTGCACGTGGGATGCCGTCTGGGATCGGTTGTTCGACGACTATCTCACCGTGCAGGGGTCATCACCAGCGGCGAGGCTGGCGGTCCACAGCTGACGGCGGCGGCAGCCATGACCTTGCGCAGCAGGGCATCCAGCTGATCCAGTGCCCGATCGGTGGACAGGGACTCGGCCGACGCGCGGGCACCGACGCGCAGTCGCTCGTGCAGCGAGGCGTCGGCCACCAGACGCGACATGGCCGACACGCAGCCGTTCATGTCTCCCGGCGAAAAGGCGAGTCCGTTGCGCGCATGTTCGAGATGCTCGCCCACGCCAGCCGCGTCACAGGCCACCACGGGCAACCCTGACGCCATGGCCTCGAGCACCACCAGCCCGAGCGTTTCGGTCTCCGACGCGGTGACGAATCCGTCGGCACTCGCGTACAGCGCGGGCAGGTCGCGCACCCGATCGACGGCCCCCAGGAAGATCACGTCGTCGCCGGCCCGTTGCCGCAGTCGTCGTTCGATCGGCCCGGCCCCGGCGATGATGAGGCGCAGTCGACGCTCGCGAAAGCGCACGCGCACATGCTCGAAGGCGTCGAGCACGAACTCCACGTTCTTCTCCGGGGCGAGCCGGCCCACATGCAGGAAGGTGAAGTCGGCACCCATGGCAAAGCGATGGCGGCTCAGCAGCGAAAAGTGTCGTGGCGAGAAATGCGTGGTATCCACGCCTCCGCCCCAGACGGCCGTGTGCCCAACGTGCATCGCGCGCAGTGTGCGCTCGACCGTGGTGGACGGAGCCATCGCAAGATGCGCACGCCGGTGAAAGCCGCCGAGCCAGCGCTGCACGACCGGACGCAGGAACGGCACGCCGTAGGCAGCGCAGTAGCGCGAGAAGTCCGTGTGATGCGTGGTCACCACCGGTACGTCGTACGCGCGAGCCGCGCGCAGACCGGCCCACCCCACGGTGAATTCGGTGGCGCAGTGGACCAGATCGGGACGGAAGTCCCGGATGATGCGGTGCGCCAACCGCAGGGGGGGCCACGCGAGTCGGACCGCCGGGTACGACGGCAGGGCAAGAGACGATATCGAGAAACGGCGCAGGACAGCAGGCTCGGAAAGCGCCACGCAGAGCGTCGGGGGGTATGCGGGCGCCAGCACTGCGCAGTCCCACCCGCGCGCGGTCAAGCCGGTCACCATGCTGGCCGTCACGACGCTCACTCCATTGAGCTGGGGCGGGAAGCTGTCGGTGCAGACGAGAAGGCGTGGCATCAGGGGGGAGTGTGCGACGGCCATGTCTCAGCGGCGCGACCGACCGTCACGGGAACGTCAACGCGCGGTCACATATATGCCGGGGAATGGAGCCCCGCATTCTGTCCCGTGGCAAACCGTCTGGGGTGCCTCTTGTTGCGGCTCAGCTCGAAAAATGGGAAGTTAGCCCTCCTGCGGACCACCCGGTCCATCCGTTCCCCTCACGGAGATCCCGCCATGCGATGTGTCCGACGTTGGTATGCTGTTACAACTGCTTGTGTTGCGCTGTCCCTGCTTGCGTCTCCTGTCGCGCTGCAGGCGCAGGGGACGGGCACGGTGGAGGGCAAGGTGACGGTGGCGGAGAGCGGCGAGGCGCTCCAGGGGGCATCGATTGGTGTGACCGGTACGCAGATCGGGGCCATCACCCGGGCCGACGGCAGCTATCGTTTCTCGCTGCGCCCGGGCCGGTACGAACTGCGCGCGCGCATGCTGGGTTACGCCGGCCGCGTGGACACCGTCGTGGTGGAAGCGGGGCGTACGGTCACCAAGAACTTCGTGCTGGCCAAATCCACCACACAGCTCGAGGCGGTCGCCGTGACCGGGTCGCGTGGTGGTGAGCGTACGCTCGTGAGCAGCCCCGTCCCGGTGGACGTCATCACCACCGCCGACCTGCGGTCGACGGGTCGCGTCGAGACAGCGCAGATGCTGCAGGCGGCCGCCCCGTCGTTGAACTTCCCGCGCCCCGCCGTCGCCGACGGCACGGACCATGTTCGCCCCGCCACGCTGCGTGGTTTGGCCCCCGACCAGACGCTCGTGCTGGTGAACGGCAAGCGGCGGTACACGAGCGCGCTCATCAACAACAACGGGACGGTGGGGCGCGGCACCTCGGCGGTGGACCTCAACGCCATTCCGGCGTCCATGATTGACCGCATCGAGATCCTGCGCGACGGCGCCGCCGCGCAATACGGTTCGGATGCCATCGCCGGCGTGATCAACATCATCCTCAAGGGTGCCACGGCGGGCGGCGCCTCCATTCAGACGGGGCAGTTCAACACCGACGTGGAGGGACTCGGCCAGCGGAACGATGGGACCAACACGACCGCGTCGGCCGATCAGGCGGTGACCTGGGGCAACGGCGGCTACCTGCACGCCGGCATCGAGTGGCGCAATCGCGCCATGACCAACCGGAGCTTCGGGGATCCCCGGCAGCAGTTTCCCACGGGGGATGCGCGCGAAGCCACAGCGAACCGCTTGACCCACTGGTCGGGCGATGCCGCGACCGCCGACGTGGTGGGTATGGTGAACGCGGCACACAACGTAAGCGAGAACCTGCAGCTGTATGGATTCGGGTCGTTTGGCCGCCGCGACGGGCGGTCCACGGGCTTCTTCCGGCGCCCCATCCAGACGGCGCAGGTGGTCGCGCGGTTGTACCCCAACGGGTTCCTTCCCAACATCGAGAGCGACATCACGGACTTCTCGGCGGGGGGTGGTGCCAAAGGCACGGCCAAGGGGTGGGATTGGGACCTGAGCCAAGTGTTCGGCATGAACGAGTTCGGCATCACGGTGTCCAACTCCAACAACGCGTCGATGGGGCTCAACAGCCCGCAGGTATTCGATGCTGGCACCCTCGGCTTCGCGCAGGCGCTCACGAACTTCGACGTCACGCGTGAAGTGCGTGCCGCCGGCAAGCCGGTGCGCCTCTCGAGCGGCGCCGAATTCCGCTGGGAGAACTACCGCATCGAGGAGGGCGAAGAGGCGTCGTACATCAACGGTCGCGTTCCGGTGCTCGACATCAACGGGGCACCGGTGCGCAACGCCGCTGGCCAGACGACGATCGCGCTGGTGGGGTCGCAGGTGTTTCCCGGATTCTCGCCCACCGACGCCACCGACCAGTCGCGTACCGCCGTTGCCGCGTACGTGGACGTCGAAAGCGACATCACCAAGAAGTGGCTCGTGGGTGCCGCGGCGCGTTTCGAGAACTTCAGCGACTTCGGATCGCAGGCGACGGGCAAGTTCACCACACGCTTTGCCCCCGTGGAGCAGTTTGCCATTCGTGGTGCCGCCTCGACCGGCTTTCGGGCGCCGTCGCTGCAGCAGAGCTTTTTCACGTCCACGGCCACCACGTTCGTGAACGGCCTGCCGGTAGACATCAAGACGCTGCCGGTGGCCAGCCGTGAGGCGCGTCTGCTGGGCGCCACGGACCTCAAGCCCGAGAACTCGGTGAACCTGAGTGCCGGCATCACGCTCCAGCCCAACAAGAGCCTCACCGTCACGGCGGACTACTACAACATCGCCATCAGCGACCGCATCGTGCTGTCGGAGAACTTCATTGGCACGGGCATCGTGAATTTCTTCGCCCAGAACGGGCTCACCGGCATTGGCGGTGGTCGCTACTTCACGAACGCCATCGACACGCGCACCAATGGCCTGGATGTGGTGGTCAACTACGGCTTGGACCTCAAGGCGAGCGGCGTGGTGCGGCTCACGGCCGGCTACAATCAGAACCAGACCAAGGTGACGCGCGTGGTGGTGAACACGCCACCGCAGCTGGGCAACCTGAACGAAACGCTGTTCGGTCGCGCCGAGCGCGGACGCATCGAGGTGGGACAGCCGCGCAACAATCTGGTGCTCAACGGCACGTGGGACATCAAGGATTTCACCTTTACCCTGCGCGGGCAGCGATTCGGTGAGGTGACGGGGCGGCAATTGCTCGCCACCGGCACAGCGCGGCAGGTCCCGGACGTGGAGTTGAGCGCGAAGGTCATCACCGACGTGAGCGCCTCGTACAAGCTGCTCAAGCGGGCCACCCTCACGCTGGGTTCGGACAACGTTTTCGACGTGTATCCTGACCAGATCACCGACCTGGGCGACGTAGCCACGGGCTACGGCGGTCAGGGTACCTTTGGCGTCTTCCGCTTCTCGGGGCTGTCGCCGTTCGGTTTCAACGGCCGGTTCCTGTACGCGCGTCTGGCGTACTCGCTCTGATACCGCACCGCATCGGGGATGCCCCGATGCACCACGAGGCCCCCACACCATGCCGGTGCGGGGGCCTCGTTGCACCTGCCCCGATCAGAAGCTGGTTGCCGCGTCGAGTACGAAGCCCCGCCGTTTACCGCCGCTGCGGATGTCCTGCGGGCCACCGTGACGTCGCGATTGGCGACCGTCACCGGGGCGCCGGAAATGGGTGTGACACGGTACGACCCCAGGTCGCCTTCCACCCGGTTCCAGCGCGCCGAGAGGAAGAGCTTGTCGCCCTTGAGAAGGCGGACGGTGCCTTCGCCCATCAGCTGGGTCACTTCACGCGTGGCGGTTGCCGCCGCGGAACTTGACGAACGGGTTCACCATGACCGCGTTGACCTTGTCGGTGATGCCCGGGTTGATCATGCCCGAGGTGAAGTTCGCCGCTTCGGTGGACGCGGTGTTCTCGAGCACGTAGTAGTAGCACGAGCCGGCGCGGTCACCGCTGTACAAGGTGCCGTTGGCCGCCGACCCCTGATTACGGAACGCCCCCGTGAGGCGAGTGCGCAGATCGTCATTGAGCTGCTTGTCGAAGCCAAGCTTCGCCATGAAGGCCAGCGAGCGATCACTGGCACGCAGCGTCTGGCCCCGCACTTCCCCGTTCAGCAGCGCCCCCCCTTCCTAATGGGAGGATTTGCCCGACAGTTGCCGTTCGAGCTCTCTGACGGCAGCCCGCACGGCGTGCGCCGCTCAGCCGGTCAGGCCACCATGCGCGACGAGACCCGGAACACGGGCACCACGGGCATCCAGAACGTCGCCAAGCGGGTGCCGCCTTCCACGAGCGTCACTTCCACGTACCGTCCGGTGTGCAAGGGCAAGCTTCCCGTGCGTACGGCACCATCGCCGATCAGCCCGACCACGCCGGCGACACTCAGATAGCGCTCGAGCACGTGGACCCGGACATCGGCGGTCCCGCCAACGGCGCGCGCCGTGCCAGCGTGCAGTTGCAGCACATGGCGCACGCGCTCGTCAGTCACATGGCAGTGCACAAGCGAGGCAGCCCATGTGTGATCCTGCTGGACCGCCGATGGCAGCACATCGCGCAGGGCCAAGCGGGCCTCGAACAGCAGGGTATCCGCGTCCGAGCTCACCAACGCGCTCTCGCTGCGAGCGGTCAGTGCCATGTCATCCTGAGTGGGCAACGGGGCTCCGGTGAGTGGAACGCGACCATCGAACGGGATGGCCGCAGCAGATGGGTGATTGGGATGGGGAGACCAGTCCGAGCATCCTAATGCAGCGTACGGGAACGCGCATATGCGAGGGTGGGGCCCCGCCGGACGGTGCCATGCAGGTGACGATTCGTACTCGACGTTGACCAGCGCGGCCAGCGCCTGTGGCACATCGGTTGGTCGGATTGGCGGCCGCCTGCTCCGGGGCCAGTTCGCGGGTGCTGAAGCGAACCGGCAGGCCGGATCTCCCGGTGAAGCGGCTCCGGGCGCCCCCCGCCCTCGTGCCCAGCGGCCCGGAACCGGCACAACGGAACCGGCACAACGGAACCGGCACAACGGGGCTGCAGTTCGTCTCCGGGCGTGGTTATACTGCCCCTTGGACCCTCAACCAGCCCTGCCATGCCGCCGTTCAGCGCCCCGATCAACGCCGATTTCCTCCTGCCGATCATCAAGCTGCCGCTCCTGCTGATCTCCTCGATCTTTCAGGTGATCCTGGCGGTCGGACCGATCGGGCAGATTGCGATCATTGCGGCGTTCATCGCCCTGTTCACGCGCAACATCATGGGGCCGCACCAGCCGTAGCGTTGCTACGCGACGGCCACGACGACACCGACCGCCGTGGCACCTGCAAGGCCCGGAGCTGCCACTCGGCTCCGGGCCTCTGTCGTGCGCGTTGACGGGGACGTTCAGCGATCGCGCACCGCGTCGCGGGCAATGACGCCGAAGTCCTCGTGCCCGTGGCCCTGCGCAATGACCTCGTCCATGCGCGCCGCAATCCCCGGGAGCGCCGCCACCGGACGCGCGCCGGTGGTCTCGAGCATGAGCTGCACGTCCTTGCGTGCCATCACCAGCTCGAAGCTCGCCGTGAAGTCGCCCTCGCTCATCTTCTTGCCGCGGTTCTGCAACATGCTGCCGGGGTTGAAGAACTCCAGCAGCTTGAGCGCATCGGGGGCGCGCACGTCGCATCCTTGCGCCACGGTAAAGACGTCACTGACCAGCGCGCCCAGCCCGATGATGAGCGTGTTGCCCATGAGCTTGTAGGCGGCGGCGAGATCGGCCCGCTCGCCCCAGTACACGACCCGTTGCGCCTGCTGTTCGAGCGCCGGACGCACCGCGTCGTACAACACCGAGGGGCCGGAGACCATGATGATCCCCTGCCCCAGCCGCGCCGCCGCCGGTCCGATGAAGACAGGGCAGTGCAGATACCGCACGCCCTCGGCGTTGAGCCGCGCGGCGCGCTCGCCCGTGAGCGCGGGATGGGTGGTGGTGTGGTCACAGATGATGGCCTCCGGCGCGAGGCCAGGGCGCAAGGCGGCGACGACTTCTTCCACCACCGCGTCGTCCTTGAGTACCAGGTGAACCCGCTCGGCGCCACGCACGGCATCGGCCGGCGACGCCGCCACCTGGGCGCCGAACGCTGCCAGCGCCTGTGCCTTGTCGCGCGTCCGATTCCATACCCGCACCGTGTCGCCGCGCGTGAGCGCGGCCTCGACGAAACCGCTGCCGAGCAGCCCGGTTCCGAGATAGGCGATGACCGTCATACGGCGAAACATAGCGATCAACGGGTACGGGCAGCAGAATAGAACGCGGCCGAACTCCGCCGGTCGCTGCTGATCCCTGCCCGCTGCCTGCGAGCACGCGGGAACCGATCCTCGTCCCCAGCCCCAGAGCCATGCGTATCCTCGCTACCCTGTCCGTGCTGTTGCTTGCCGCTGCGTGCCGCTCGTCCGGCGCCGGTACGGGAAGTGGTGTTGCCGCCAAGCCCGCGATGCCCACCGAAGTGACCCCGGCGCGCGTGGCGCTCGGCGACTCGCTGTTCAACAACGGCGGCTGCATGCGCTGCCACGGGGCCAAGGGCGTGGGCGCGCAGAACGGCCCTGCCCTCAATGACAATGCCTGGGACCAGCTGGCCACGGGCAGCTACGAGGAGATTCGCGCCCTGATCGTGAGCGGCGTCCCCAAGGAAAAGATCAAGGTGACGACGCGCCCGAACGCCATGGGCGCCCGCGGCGGGCGCATGAATCTGAACGACGAGCAGATCAGCGCCGTGGCGGCCTACGTCTGGACCCTGTCGCACAAGTGACGGTGCGATCGGCACACGCTGTTCAACTGAGTGCGGAGCGCGTGAACTGAAGGCGGACACGCGATCAACTTTCCGTTCGCGCTGTCCGTCGCCAGTTTGCGATTGTTCCCGACACGCTTCAATGCCACGGAGTCACCCATGCTCATCTCCTCCGCCCTCGCCGCGGCCATCAACACGCAGATCGGCAACGAGCTTGCTGCCAGCCTGCAGTACCATCAGATCGCGGCGCACTTCCACGAGATGCACCTGCTCCAGTTGGCGGGCCTGTTCCACAAGCAGGCGACGGAGGAACGCGAGCACGCGGAGAAGCTCCTCAAGTATGTGCTCGAAACCGGTGGTGGCCTGCGCATCCCCGCCGTCCGCGCCCCGATGCACGTCTTTCCCTCCGCCGAGGCGGCCGTGGAGGCCGCGCTGAGCTGGGAACGGGAGGTCACTGGGCAAATCAAGGGGCTCATGGACCTCGCCGCGCGCGAGGGGGACTATCTGGCGCAGGGATTCCTGCAGTGGTTCGTGGATGAGCAGCTCGAGGAGGTCACGAAGATGCAGCGGCTGCTGGGCGTCATTCGCATGGCGGGCGAGCGCAACCTGCTCAGCGTGGAAGCGTATCTGGTGCACGGTCACGCGTGAATGGCCAGGGGCGGCGTGATTCCCATCCGGCTTTCCTTGCCGCACGCCCCCCTGCCCGGTTAGCTTCCCCAGTCTGGCGGTATGCGGGTGCACGACGTGCTCCCGTGGTACTGCCCAAGCGGTTCCCGAGTCGGCCTCCGGTCGGCGCCGGATGCCGCAATGCGCGCGTAGCTCAGTTGGATAGAGCGTCGGCCTCCGGAGCCGAAGGTCGCAGGTTCGAGTCCTGCCGCGCGCATGGCACTGCCACGTGGCTGGTCGTGGGTGGTTGCCGCGCTCCCCTCGCTCTCATTGCCCCGTGCACGTTGCCGAGCTGAAGCGGAAGTCGGTTCCCGAACTCCTGGTGCTGGCCGAATCGCTGCAGCTCTCCAGCCTCAACGGGTTGAAGAAGCAGGAGCTGATCTTCCGCATTGAGCAGGCCCTGCTCGAAACCGAGACGACGCTCTACGGCGAAGGGGTGCTGGAGGTCCTTCCCGAAGGGTATGGCTTCCTGCGGGCTCAGGATTTCAACTACCTGCACGGCCCCGACGACATCTACGTCTCCCCTTCCCAGGTGAAGCGCTTCGACCTGCGCACCGGCGACACGGTGATGGGCGAAGTGCGGCCGCCCAAGGAGTGGGAACGGTACCTCGCGCTTCTCAAGGTGGAGCGCATCAACGGTGGTGACCCCGAGCAGTCCAAATTGCGCAGCGCCTTCGACAACCTGACCGCCAAGTACCCCGACGAGCGTATCCATCTGGAGCGCAAGAACGGGGAAGTCGCGACCCGCATCTGCGACATCATCGCGCCCCTGGGCAAGGGCCAGCGTGCCCTCATCGTCGCGCCGCCCAAGGGGGGCAAGACGATCCTCCTCCAGCAGCTCGCCAACGCGATCGCGGAGAACCATCCGGACGTCACGCTCATCGTCCTGCTGATCGATGAGCGCCCCGAGGAGGTCACCGACATGCAGGCAAGCTGCCCGAGCGCCGACGTGATCTGCTCGACCTTCGACGAAACCGCCGAACGCCATGTGCAGGTGGCCGGAATGGTGCTGGAGAAGGCCAAGCGGCTCGTGGAGAGCGGCAAGGACGTGGTGATCCTGCTCGACTCCATCACGCGACTGGCGCGCGCCCACAATGCGGTGGCCCCGCAGGGTGGCAGGCTCATGTCCGGCGGCATGGAGGCCACAGCGATGCAGAAGCCCAAGGCCTTTTTCGGCGCCGCCCGCAACCTCACCGAGGGCGGGTCGCTCACCATCGTGGCCACGGCACTCATCGAGACCAACTCGCGCATGGACGAGCTGATCTTCGAGGAGTTCAAGGGCACGGGCAACATGGAGCTGGTGCTCGATCGCAAGCTCGCCGAGAAGCGCATCTTCCCCGCGATCGACATCAACAAGAGCGGCACCCGGCGCGAGGAGTTGCTCCTGTCGCCGAAGGAGCAGCAGCGGGTCTTCCTCCTGCGCACCTTCCTGGCCGATATGCCGAGCGACGAGGCCATGCTGTTTCTGCTCAAGCGCATGGAGCGCGCGCAGAACAATCAGGAGTTCTTCGAGCAGATGGCGGAAGCGTGACGGCCGCGTCGGCGGGGCGACTGTTTGCCGTGGACTGGGGCGACAAGCGTATCGGCCTCGCGATCAGCGACGAACTGGGCATGCTCGCTTCGCCCGTGGGCATCATTTCCCGCCGCGTCGGCAAGCGCCCGCCCATTGCGGAGTTGATGCGGCACGCCGACGCACTCGGCGCGACCGGGTACGTGGTCGGGCTCCCGCTCGATCCCGCCGGCGCCGAGACCGACCGCACGCGCGAAGTGCGTGACGTGGCCGCGAAGCTGGCGGCGCGGCAGTCGCTGCCGGTGCGACTGGTCGACGAGCGGTTCACCACGTCGGCCGCCCTGCGCAGCATCAAGGACCAGGGTGGTTCCACGCGAGGGCGCAAAGGTGACGTGGATGCCCTGGCGGCATGCGTGCTGCTGGAAAGCGTGCTCCGGGCGGCCTCGCAGGGCGTCGCGCTTGGTGAGACCGTGGCGGGAGGCACGGAGGGGATGGGGCTCGGGGACAACGCCGATGGCCCGTAAGCGTTCGAAACCCAATCGTGTGATCGCGCTCGGCCTCATGGCCGTGGCGATCGTGCCGTTGGCGTGGGTGTGGCGCGAAGTGGGCGGCGCGAGCCGCCCCACCGGGCAACCGGCGCGGGTGGTGGTGCCCAAGGGGGCAAGCCTTGGTGTGGCGGCAGACTCGCTGGAGGCCAACGGGGTGATCGGCTCTCCGCCGCTGTTCCGTCTCTTTGCCCGCCTCACCGGTGCCGAAACCACGATCAAGCCGGGCACCTACCAGTTTGCTGCCGACGCGGGGTATCGCGATGTGCTCGATGCGCTGGTCACTGGTCGTGGGCTCATGAGGAGCGTGGTCATCCCCGAGGGGTTCGACTTGCGCGACATCGTGCCGACCCTCTCCAGGGCCCTTGAGGTGCCTGCCGACTCGGTGCGCGCCGCCACGGCCGACACGGCGTGGATGCGCGAACTCGACGTGCCTGTACCGAGCCTCGAGGGGTATCTGTTTCCCGCCACGTACACGTTCCCCGCCGGTACCACGGCCCGGGAGGCGGTGAACGCCATGGTGGAGCGGTTCCTCGACGTGTGGAAGCCGGAATGGGACGCCCGGCTGCAGGCCATGAGCCTCTCGCGCCACGATGCCATCACCATGGCGAGCATCGTGGAGAAGGAGGCACGCAAGGCCGAGGAACGTCCGCTCATCAGCGCCGTGTACTGGAACCGCGTGAAGAAGGGGATGCGCCTGCAGGCCGATCCCACGGTGCAGTACGCGCTGCCGCAGCACGTCGAGCGGGTCCTCTACAAGGATCTCGAGGTCGACTCGAAGTACAACACGTACCGGTACGCGGGCCTTCCCCCGGGACCGATTGCCAGCCCCGGCGAGGCCAGCATTGCCGCAGCGCTGGCACCGGCCGACGTGCCGTATCTCTTCTTCGTGGCGCGCCCCGACGGCAGTCACGCGTTTACGGAATCCTTTGCGCAGCATACGCGGGCCATTGCCAGCATCAGGGCGGCGCGCGTGGCAGCCAACGGCGGCACGCGGTAATGTCGACGCCCCGCATCTCGCTCATAGTGGCCACGTACAACTGGCCGCGCGCGCTCGCCCTCGTGCTGGAGAGCGTGCGTCGGCAGCGCACCATGCCGCTCGAGGTCGTGGTGGCCGACGATGGCTCTCGCGACGATACGCGCGAGATGCTCGACCGCGTGCGTCCGCAGCTGCCCGTCCCGCTGGTGCACGTGTGGCACGAGGACACGGGGTTCCGGCTGGCGGCGATCCGCAACAAGGCCATCGCCGCGGCGCGTGGTGACTACGTGGTACAGATCGACGGTGACATCGTGCTGCATCCGGCCTTCGTCGCCGCGCACGCCGCGTTCGCGCAGCGCGGCAGCTGGGCGCAGGGATCGCGAGCGCTCGTGGAGGAGCCCACCACCGAGCGCTTGCTGGCCGGTGCGGCCATTCGCCTGTGGCCGTTCACGCCGCATCTCAACATCCGTCAGAATGCGATCTACGCGCCGTTCCTTACGCGCTTCGTGAAGGGGCCGTCGGACGGCCTCACGCGCATCCGCGGCGCCCACATGGCCTTCTGGCGCGACGACCTGCTGCGCGTGAACGGCTACGATGAGGCCATCGAGGGGTGGGGTCGCGAGGATTCCGAACTCGCTACACGCCTCATCAACGCTGGCGTGAGACGGCGCAATCTCAAGTTCTCCGCCGTGTGCTATCACCTCTGGCATCCGCGGGCCAGCTTCGATGCCGTGGAGCGCAACCACGCGCTGTACCTGCGTACGGTGCGGGAGCACCGTACCTGGTGCGAACGTGGCGTGCATCAGTATCTCACTGCGTCCGACCGGGTAGCCTGAGGGCCACTCGGCGGACGCGTTGCTGCGGAGTCTTCGGTGCATCGTCCCGATCGTCGTTCATCGTCGTCACGTTCCGGTTTGCGGCGGAGCGCTGCCCCGCCACGTCGTATCCGCGAGGAGCCCACCGTGGGCGGCACGGTGGCCGTGGTGAGCCGCAAGGGCGCCCAGCGGCTGCGCGGTGGCCATCCGTGGGTGTTCCGCAGCGATCTCGAGCGCGTTCCGGCACAGCCGGCCGGTGTCGTGCGGGTGGAGGAATCGAACGGGACACCGCTTGGCTGGGCGCTGTGGAGTCCGCTGTCGGAAATCTCGCTGCGACGCCTCGAGGCCGACACCACGCGGGTCGTCGACGAGGCGTGGTGGTACGAGACGCTGCACACCGCCGTCGCGCGGCGTGCGCCGCTGGCGGCCGTGGCCAACGCGTACCGTCTCGTGCATGGCGAGGGTGACGGCCTGCCCAGCCTCGTCGTGGATCGTTACGGGGACTTCCTGGTCGTGCAACTGCTGTCGGCGGGCATCGACGTGCACACCGAAACCATCGTGCACCACCTGCGCGCACTTACCGGCTGCACAGGTATGCTGGCGCGCCATGATTCACCGGTCCGCGCGCGCGAGGGGCTGCCGCGCGAGGTCCGGCTGCTGTACGGGGACGTGCCGAAGGTGGTCGAGGTGCGGGAACACGGGGTGCGGTACCTGGCCGCGCCGTGGGATGGCCAGAAGACGGGCGCCTTCCTCGACCAGCGCGAGAATCGCGTGCTCATTGGCGGACTGGCGCGCGGCCGGGCCCTGGATTGTTTCGCGTATCACGGCAGCTTCGCCCTGCATCTGGCCCGCCACGCCGAGCACGTGTACGCGGTGGACGTATCGGCGCCGGCGCTCGCGCGCGTGCAGGAGCACGCCCACTTGAACGGCGTGCGCAACATCGAACCCGTAATCGGCGACGCGTTCGAGGTACTCCGTGCGTGGTACCGCGAGGGGCGGACGTTCGACACGATCGTGGTGGACCCGCCGGCGTTCGCCAAGACGCGCGGGGCGCTCGACGGCGCGTGGCGTGGCTACAAGGACATCAACCTGCAGGCGATGAAGTTGCTCGCCCCGGGCGGCCTGCTGTTCACCGCCAGCTGCAGCTTTCACCTGTCGCGCGGGCTCTTCTTTGAGATGCTCAGCGAGGCCGTGGCCGACAGCGGCCGCCCGTTTGCCTTGCGCGCGATCACCGGCCAGCCGCTGGATCATCCGGAGCTCATCAATGTGCCGGAGACGGGCTATCTCAAGGGCGCGCTGCTGGAGGCGATGCGCTGAAGCGTAGCGTGGTCAGGCTCAGTGTTGCGGCGCACGCTGACAGCGGGGGCAGTGAAAGGTGCTGCGTCCCCCCTGCACGGTGCGCACGATGCGTGAGCCGCAGCGGCGGCACGGCGCGCCGTCACGCCCATATACTCGCCAGATCGCGTCTTCACTCACGCCCTCCTGCGCCCAGTAGCGTCCGCTCGGGGCCGTCTCCAGCACGAGACGGATGGCATCACGCAACCGCGTCACCCGCGCGGCGGACAGCGCCTGCGCCGGGGTGTGCGGATGAATACTTGCCTCCCAGCAGGCTTCGCTCGCGTAGATGTTGCCGAGGCCGGCCACGAGCCGCTGATCGAGAAGGGCCGGCTTGATGGGCCCACGCCGTGAGGCAAGGGCGGCGTACAGCACGCTGGCCGTGAAGGCCTCGCTCAGCGGCTCGGGACCGGCATCGACACCCGTGAAGGTGCCGGGAGCGTGCAGCCGCACGACACTGAACGCTCGGCTGTCCACGAGACTGACGCGCGTGCCCTCCCGTGTTTCGAGGCGCACCCGCTCGTGCCTGGGCGGTGCCGCATCGAGGGTGGTGAACTCCCAGTCACCCGTCATGCGGAAGTGGACTTCGAGGACGGCGCCGTTGTGCAGATGCAGCAGCTGGACCTTGGCTCGCCGCTCGATGCGTTCGATCCGCAGGCCGTGTACCGCCTGGCAGGCCGAGGGGGGCAAGGCGCGGCGCTGGCTGGCGTGTAGCGTTTCGAGACGGGCCACGGTATGGCCGAGCACGGCCGCGCGCAGGCGTCCGGCGGCGTGCTCGACTTCGGGGAGCTCCGGCATACCGGGGGAACAACCAGGTGGGCCGGAAGGATCCCGTCGTACTCTGCCCTGACGGTCAGTTGTCGGCAGCGCAAACACTTACCCCCTGTGCGATCACAAAACTGGCTCTTGCGGGAACGCCGGGAGCAGGTAAGTTGTCCACATTCATCCACATCCCGAGGGCTAGCGCTATCAGTTCTCCCCGGTCCCTCAAGTACGAATACGAGCAGTACGTCGAGCACGAGATCGAGGACTACAAGGACTCGGTCTCGCGCAACGCGCTGCTGAAGATCGGCGACGAGGCGGTCGAGGCGCTGCGCAAGGCGGACCAGATCGCGTTGACGGAGCTGCTGGTGTGGCAGGAAGTGGATCGCATCATTGCGCGCCGCCTCCGGCTGCCGACCTACGCCACGTGGAAGCGCCGGCGGCTGCGCATGCTCGAGGCGTACCGTCGGCCGGAGCACTGGGGAATCGATCCCGACGCCGCGCTGGTGCGCGCCCTCGCCGATTCGAGCGACCGGCACGTGCTGGTGGCGGGTGCCGAGCGGGAAGGGCCGGCGCTGTACCTGGCGGCGCGGGGCGCCGCGGTGACGGCGGTGGAACCCGCAGAAGACGCCGTGGAGCGCGTGGTGAAGGCCGCCCATGCGGCGGGGCTCACCGAACGAATTCGCGGCTACTGCGCCGATCTGGGAGCCTGGGCGCCCGACGTGGCCCTGCACGCCGTGGTCTGCTCGCCCAGTGCGTTTGCCGGGCTCACGCCGCAAGATCGGGCGCGGGTGATCGAGGTGTTGCAGAGTGCGACCGTGGACGGGGGCGTGCACCTCGTCGAGACGATCGCTGCCGGCGCCGACAGCCGCGCCGATGGACTTCCGCTCGAGGAGCTGGCGCACCGCTATCGTGGGTGGACGATCTCGGTCGAGCGTACCTCCGGGTTGCGCGAAACATTCATGGCGCGGAAGGAAGCGGTCGCCTGACCCGTTTCACTTCGACACGGGAAACGGTCCACCGTCTGTGTCGCGGGGACACCGGCGCCTGGGCAACGCGCGTTGCCTGTGTCGCAAGCTGTTGAATTCTAGAATCTTACGATTATTCCAGCGCATGGCACCGGCCATGCAACAGGGATTGGTGTCACCGCCGTCGGCGGTGCAGCTGCCTGCCTCGACGCACGGTGCGTCGCGGGTCTTCAATCCCGGGTGGAGGGTCACCCATCATGCGCCTCAAGCAACTGTTGCCGCCTACCGCCAGTCAGGAGCCGATCGGCATCGTCATCGCCGACGGTGGTCGCGCACCAATGGCTCCCCGTTTCTCGGCCTTCGTATGGGGGCCGGTCCCGGATGACGAGCCGGCGCTCGTGCGCGACCCGCAGGAGCTGGTCGCGGTCCATTCGTAGTGCCAGGAGACGCGGTCGCGGTGGCTACCGCCGACCGGTCCCACTCAACGCGTGAAAGGCGCCGGCAGACAAGCCGGCGCCTTTCGCGTGTATGGGTACTGCGGGATCGCTGAAAAGCGAATTACGCCGCAGCAGGAGCCGGAGCCGCCGCCGCCTTCTTGGCGCGCTTGGCCGGCTTGCGAGCCGTCTTCTTGGCCGCCTTCTTCGCAGCCTTCTTGGCGCCCTTCTTGGCCGCCTTCTTCACGACCTTCTTGGCCGCCTTCTTCACGGCCTTCTTGGCCGCCTTCTTGGCCGGCTTCTTGGCGGCCTTCTTGGCGGCCTTCTTGGCCGGCTTGCGCGCGGCCTTCTTCGCGGCCTTCTTGGCCGGCTTCTTTGCCGCCTTCTTGGCGGCCTTCTTGGCAGGAGCCATTTGAACAACCCTCTCACGAGAGATGGAGACGCTCACTTTCCCCCGGTGGAAAGGTGAGCACACACGTCGGGCGGCGCATGCACCGCGTCGTCGTGCGCTACGCGGCCTCCAGGAGGCACGCGGAGGTGGGTGTCCGCACCGCCACCGCGGCGGCAGGTGCAGACAAGACCGCGGACCGTCTCACCGCCAACGTGGCGAGAGGACCGGACAGTTGGTGGAAAGACGTGGCAGAGGCGTGCAAGGCAACCGAGCGGCTGCCGACGCCGTGCAACAGCGCCGCATGCTGACGGGGGGGACCGCTCGGACGCGCCACCGCGATGTTGACGGCGACAGCGGAGCGAGCCGTCGTTCCGCGCACGGGCGCGAGCAACGACGGCGAAGCAGAAGCCGACGAGCAGTGGTCGTCAGCCTCACAGACGGTGGTCGCAATCGCGACGCGGGACTTCAGGTGGAACTCGTGCCGTTTTATCGCCACGCGTTGCCGATGAGGACTGCGCGCCCCGAACCTGCGTGAACTCTGCAGCTCGGGGAATCCGGATGTGGACAGTGCGCGCAAGTCGTTGAATTACCGCGAATATACGCGTGGATAATTCAAACGCGCAATAGCGCGTATAAAGAACGCGCGCGATTAATGCGGACCCCCCGCGGACTGACGCGGTCGAACGTCTACCAGAGCTCGCGCCATGGTGCGACTTTTGTCGTTCCGTGCGACGAACATCATCCGGAGCGCCGCTCCGGTTCACGACGTGGAGTGACATGAAAGCGCTGGTGAAGCAGACCGCGGGACGCGGCCTCACGCTGACGGAAGTTCCGGAACCGACGATCCGCGACGACGAGGTCCTGGTGCGCGTACGGAGCGCCGGTGTCTGTGGCACCGACGTGCACATCTACGAGTGGGATGCGTGGGCCGCGGGGCGATGCCGGCCGCCGTTCATCTGCGGACACGAGTTCGCCGGTGATGTGGTCGCCGTCGGCAACCTCGTCGAAAGCGTGCAGGTCGGCGACCGGGTGACGGCCGAGGGGCACATCGTAGACGACCGTTCGCTGTTCAGCCGCACCGGGAACGCGCACGTCGACCCCTCCACGCGCATCATCGGCGTGGACCGCGACGGCTGTTTCGCCGAGTTCATCGCCATGCCGGCCACGAACATCTGGCACCTGGATGATGCCATCAGCTACGACATTGGCGGCATCCACGACCCCATGGGAAACGCCTTCCATACGGCACTGACCGCTGACATTCCGGGGAGCGTGGTCCTCATCACCGGCTGCGGCCCCATCGGCGCCTTCGCGGTGGGAATCTGCAAGGCGGCGGGCGCGGCGCGCATCATCGCGACCGACGTGAACCCGAAGCGGCTCGAACTCGCCCGCACGATGGGAGCGCACGACGCGGTCTACCCGGACCAGGCGCAGGCGGCGGTGATGGCGGCAAGCGACGGCCACGGGGCCGATGTCGTGCTCGAGATGAGCGGCGTGCCGAGCGCCGTGCACCAGGCGTTCGCGCTGGCGCGGCCGGCGGGGCGGGTCAACATGCTCGGCATTCCGTCGCGGACCATCGATGTGGACTTCGCGACCGCGATCATCTTCAAGGGGCTCACCATCTACGGGGTGGTCGGCCGTCGCATGTACGACACCTGGCACCAGATGTCGCGCTTCGTTCGCTCGGGGCAGTTCGACCCCACGCCGGTCATCACGCACCGTCTCCCCCTCGAGGCGGTCGACGAGGCGATGCATCTCATCCGGTCGGGCGAAGCGGGCAAGATCATCTTCAGCATCGCGTAGACCGCACGCGGGTCGGGGTCGGGGTCGGGGTCGGGGGTGTAGTCGCGGCACTGCCACGACGGTCGGGGTACGGCCACAGCGGTCGGGGCACCGCCACCACGGTC
>VYLE01000406.1_pt1 | contig 25842 bp, 18 predicted proteins | sample 5114391 | NCBI WGS metagenome assembly VYLE01 (sample SAMN12291771, study PRJNA351875) | freshwater metagenome | isolation source: freshwater lake | place: USA: Michigan, Kent Lake | collected 2013-08-15
GTCGGAGGCTGGCGCGCCGGCGCCGCTGGGCGCCGTCCCGCCCGCGCCGCCCTGCCCACCATCTTGCCCGCCACTTTGCCCACCACCTTGCCCGCCATCTTGCGGAACAGGCGCTGCCTCACCGTCCTGCCCGGGCAATCCGCTCGTTCCGAGATTGAAGTCGCGACGCGAGATCTCCTCGTCGTGCAGGAGCATCTCCTTGATGATGCGACCGTACCGAGCGATGCGCTCGTCGCCCGATGCGATGGCCTCTTCGATCACCGGGTCGGTCGAGACCGATGCGCGACGCACCAGGAAGCTCAGGCGCACCAGCGGATCGTTCGATTGTCTGGCCACCGCCAGCGTTGGCCGAAGCGGCGGGATCTCGTCGGGTAGGACGACGAGGAGCCATGCCTGCGTCACCGGATCGAATCCCGACCAGATCTCCGGCAGCGCGTCCCAGAGCTTCGCGAGCGCCGCCTTGCGGGCCTCGGGATATCCCTGTGGCCTGCGGTGGGCGTCGCTCGCCGCGCCGGCGACGGCGACCAGATCGATGAGATCGTCGCGCGAGGCAGCCATCCTCGCCCGCTCGATCGTCGCGTCGATGCCATCGTCGTTCAGCCGGATGCCCTCGATGCGCACGAGATCGGCCGTCGCCTCGTCACCGAAGTAGCCGGGCCGGAACCCGCCCTGCGTGATCCTCCAGTTCACCATGCCGCGCAGCGAGACGCTGCAGCCAGGCTGCACGAACTGGAGCATGGCGATGCCGAAGTCGGTGTACGCGAGATCGACCGGAACGCTGAGCGTGCCGCGCGGCGGAATCACGAACGAGCGGGCCAGCGAGCCCATCTCGCCGGTGAAGTTGATTTCGGAAGAATTGACCGACTGCACCGAGCCCTGAAAAATATAAATGTCGTTGATCGGGCCGGCGTCGCTGATCGCGAGCGGCCATTGCGTCGTGTTCGTCAGTTCCAGGATGATCGGCAGCGGATCGAGCACCGTCACCGGCCGCGAACCCCAGCGGATGCGGGCGACGAGCGGCCTCGCTCCCTCGCGAAGCATCCGGTCGAAGCTCGACGGCACGCTCGCCGCGAGGGCCTCGAGCCCGGCGATCTCCTCGTCGTCGGGCACGGCGGTGCCGAGGAGCTTCGCGAGGCGGTCGCGGGCGTCGATACCGAACATCGTGCTGCGGCTCGTCCGCCAGATCTCCAGCAGACCCCGCGCGCCGCTGCGCTGGTCGCCCGAGGCGATCTGGGCAAGGGCGAGACCGAGCGCGGCCGCCGGCGTTTCGCCCTCGCCGCGGGCCGCAATCGCCTCGAACAGCGGCAGCGCCGACGCGGGCGTCTCCGAGCGGAGCGCCGACCAGGCCGCGTAGCGGGCCTTCGCCGCCTCGCTCAGCGGGATGAGCGCATCGGCCTCGAGCACCAGCTCGTCGCCGCGCTTGGCGTCCTCGCCGATCCAGTAGGTGAGCAGCGCCGCCTCAAGCTTGAGCGACGCCTTCTGCCCCTTCGCGTCGAGCTCCTCCTGCGGCGTCGACGAGCGCTTCTCCTGCTCGAGCGCGGTCTTCAGCTTGCCGTCGATGCGGAGGATCTGGTTCTCGATCGAGCGATGCAGTTCGGCCATCGCCTCCTTCGCCCGTTCCGGATCGCCCATCGAGCGCACCACCGCGGCCCGCACCGCGCTCGACTCCGCGAGCATCGGGAAGCGGAAGTCGGCGAGCCGCTCGGGGCTGGCGAGAAGCGACTGATCGGCCTGCATCTGAAGGCGTCGGCCATACTCGTTGAGCTGTCGCTGTCGGCGAGCGATGATTCCCTCGGCCGCCGCGGCATCGCCCGCCGCCCAGGTCGCAAGGGCGAGATCGCTCAGAAGCGCCTCGTACTCGATGAGCGGAAACTCGGTGAACTCCGCGTCGGCCGCGATCGCGAGAAAACGGGTCGCACCGCGATACGCGCCGCGATCGAAGAGAATCGACGCGAAGGAGCGAAGCCCGGTGCGCTCGAGCGGATTCGCCGTCATCGTCGTCATGAGCAGCTCGGCGTTGTCGAGCGACTCGTCGGCGGCGAAGCGGAAGTAGCCCGCCGCCATCGCCGTCGCGGCCGGGCTCGCCGGGTCGAGCGTGACGGCCTCGCCGAGCCATCGCTCGAAGCCCTCGACATCGCCGGTGCGCTGGAGGAGCAGGGCCAGCTTCAGGGCGAGCTGCGAGGCCACGGTGTCGCCGATCGCAGCGCGATTCGCCGGTTCCAGTGCCTTCTCGTAACGGGCGACGCGCTCCTCGGCGGTCGGGGCCTCCTCGATCGCGTCGACGATGCGGCGGAAGCGAATGACCTCATCACCCGGGTCAAGGGCGAGGATCCGGTCCATCGACTGCCGCCGCAGCGCGGCGACCGCCGGGTCGGTGCCGTCGCTGAGCATCGACGAGTTCAGGAGAGCTCGCCAGGCGAAGACATCGTCGGGGTTCAGGATGGTCGCCTGCTCGGCGAGGAGAAGGCTCAGCTCGAGGTCGGCGAGGACGAGTTCGTCCTTCCGCAGGTTGCGGCGCGAGAACGCGGCGAAGACGCGGGCGAGTCCTTCGGCGGAGGCCTTGGCGAGGGCCGGGTTGAGCGGGCGGGCGGGCGGTGCGATCACCGGCGGCGCGGCCTGCTCGGCGGCCTGGCCGATCGGGAGAGTGTCCGCGGCCCCCCCTCCCTCCTGACCGGCTGCCCCGGCGGCACCGCAGGCAGCAGCGATCACGGCGCTCGCGAACAGCCCGCGGGAGCAAAGGTGCGAGGACCACAGCAGTCGACGGGAGGTCATGGCGGAGCGATCCATAGAGAGGTAGAAGTGTCGGCGGTTCCGAGGCCAGCACACGAGGGAAATCAAGATTCAGCCACTTTCCCCTCTTTCGAGCGGGGGCGGCCTCCGGACAGGCGCGGACGCGAAGGGCTGACGACGCTCGACAGGCCCGGGCTGTTCGATGCATCCGTCGGGCCGCGCCCCACGGACCCGATCCGGTCCCGATCCGCCTCTCCGATCCGCCTTTCCGATCCGCCTTTACGATCCGGCAATCGCCCCCCGATGGCCACGCGTCCCTCCTCGCTCGCCGGCATGACCTCCGCGGCCACATTTTGACACTGGATGCACTTGCCGGTTACGGTCAACAGGTTCCGAGGCGAGGTGGGTTCCACCGGTCGTCGGACGGCGATCGCATCCTGGGCTGGCTCGCTCGGCTTCCGTCGCGGAGCTGCCCTCACGGGCATCGCCGAACCGGTCGGTCGAGATGGGCGGCGGCCAACCGCTGCGTGCCGATCCCGACCGCCCGCGCCTCTCCCCGCCCGCTTCCGCATCCTGCTCTCTCCGACCTCCGCCTCGACCTCCTTCGGGGGGCGACCCCGATACCGACTGGTCCGCGCGATGACGACCTCCAAGGCCCTCCTTTTCGGCTCGCTCTCTCTCGCCCTGACGGTCGCGCTTCCCGCGGCCATCGCTGCGCCCGCCGCGGCGCAGCCGAAGGCGTCGGCCGCGCCGCAGTCCGGCCCGACGACGCTTCCTCGGGAGATCGTCACTGCGACCGCCCCATTGAACGCGGATCAGTCGAAGCTTCTGCTTGGCTTCATCGAAGGTTTCGTCAACACGATCGAAACGGCCCGCGATCCGCGATCGCTCGACGACGCCCGCCGGGCCTTGGTCGAACCGCTCCGCGATCCGGCCGCGACGCCGGTCTTCCGGCGGGCCTTCTCGGCCACCGCGACCAGTCGGCTCTCGCCGATCGTGAAGGGCGCCGACACCCAGCGGGCGATTCACGCCATGCAGGTCGCCGCGTTCATCGGCACGCCTGAGGCCCTCGCCCTCATCACCGGTCGGCTCGATACGAGCGAGCCCGATCCCGCGAAGCGCCAGAACGCCGCCAGCACCATCGCCCACGCTCTCGAGGATGTCGCCGGTCTGACCGCCGTCGACTTCGACACGATCAGCCGGGCGATCTTTGCGGCCGCGGAAAAGGAAAGCGAAGCGTCGATCATCCTCCGCGAGTTCCGGGCCCTCTCGGTCATTGCGAGCCGCGCGGGCGTGCCGGAATCGAGCGCGACCCTCGCTCGCTCGAACCAGGCCAAGCTCGTCCGCGGGATGCTCGGACAGCTCGGCGCGGGTGCCGGCTCCGACACCCGCATGACGATCGTCGCCAAGGCGATCGCGGACATGCAGAAGCAGTGGACGCGACTGACTTCGGCCCACGAGAAGCTCGGTCCGACGATCGCGCCGCTCCTCGTCGATGTCCTCGCCACGACCGGCAAGAACTGGGATGCGGCCCGATCCAGCGGTTCCGACGCCTACGGTGAGGCCGTCGCGAGCGCCGAGGTCCTCCTCCGCGTCGTCGATGCCCGGCTCCGCTCGAAGGCCGGCGAGGTGACCGCAGCCGGAGCCATCGCGAAGGCGTGGGAGGCCAACGACAAGAAGGCCTATGACGCGCTCGTCGCGAAGTGGACTGCCGTCGTCGGCGCCGCTCCGTATCGATAATCGGCCGGCCCCGGCGCATCGCGCGCCGCCTGCTACCCTTGCGTCGTGCGGCTCTTCGCCCCGATCGCCTTCCTGCTCGTCGCCCTGGCGATCGCGCTGAGCGCTGATCATCCGCGCCCGCCCGCCGACTTCGTCGTCATGCAGCGGGCCGATGTGACGACGCTCGATCCGCAGCGGATGAGCTGGACGCAGGACTTCCGCGTCGGCCGCTCGCTCTTCGAGGGACTGCTCACGCTCGATGCCGCGGGCGCCCGCCCCCAGCCCGCCGTCGCGGAGCGCTGGGAAGTCTCGGCGGATCAGCTCACCTATACCTTTCACCTGCGGAGCGACGCGCGCTGGAGCGACGGGTCGCCGGTCACCTCCCACGATTTCCTCTACGCGTGGCGGCGAGGTCTCTTGCCCGAGACCGCGGCCGACTACTCGGGCTTTCTCTTTCATATCCGCGGCGCCGAGGATTTCTTTGCGTGGCGCACCGAGCGCCTCGCCGCGTACGCAGCGCTGCCGAAGGCCGAGCGCACGGGCGATGCCGCGATGGCGCTCTGGGCCGAGACGGAGTCGCAGTTCGCCTCGACGGTCGGGCTTCGTGCGGAGGGCGACCGAACGCTCGTCATCGAGCTGAAGCAACCGGTCGCGTACTTCCTCGACCTCGTCGCGTTTCCCGCCCTCTCGCCGGTCCATCGGCCGACGGTCGAAGCCGAGGTGCGCCTCGACGCGGACACGGCCCGCATGCTTCAGGGGCAGCAGTGGACGAAGGCCGGCCGCCTCGTCTCGAACGGACCGTATCGGCTCGTCGCGTGGCGCTACCGGCGCGACATGCGGCTCGAGCGAAACGAGGAATACTGGAATCGCGGCGCGGTGCGCTCGGCCTCGGTCGAGATCCGCATCGTCGAGGACCAGAACACCACCGTGCTCGCCGCGGAAGCCGGCGCGGCCGACTGGGTGACGGAGATCCTCGTCGAGTATCGGCCGGAGATGCTCGCCGAGCGGGCCCGCTACGAGGAGCGCCACGCCGACGCGATCGCCGGCGCCCTTGCCCGCGGGCTCCGCATCGATCGCGCCCTCGCGACGCTTCCGCCTCCCGGCCCGGGCGAACGGCGGAACATCCACGGGCTTCGCGCCTTCGGAACCGATTTCTATTCATTCAACTGCCGTCCGACGCTCACGAACGGCAAGCAAAATCCCTTCGCGGAAGCGGCCGTTCGGCGCGCCTTCGCCCTCGCCGTCGATCGCGAGACGCTCGTGAAGCGCGTGACCCGCGTCGGCGAGGTGCCGAGTCCGGTGCTCGTGCCGCGCGGCTCGATCGCGGGCTACGAGGGCCCCGCGGGACTTCCCTTCGATCCCGAGCGGGCGCGGAGCGAGCTTGCCGCGGCCGGCTGGGAGGATCGCAACGGCGACGGACTCGTCGAGAACGCCGAGGGCGAGCGCTTTCCGACGGTCGACCTCCTCTACTCGCTCGGCAGTCCGCGCTATCGCGACCTCAGCTTCGCGCTCCGCGAGATGTGGCGGAACGCCCTCGGCGTCGAGGTGCAGGCTCGGGGCAAGGAAATCCGTGACTTCCGCGAGGAACTGAAGAACGGGAACTTCATGATCGCCCGCGGCGGCTGGTACGGCGACTACGGCGATCCGACGACCTTCCTCGACCTCTCGCGCTCGACCGACGGCAACAACGACCGCAAGTACGCATCGGAGCGCTTCGACGCGATCCTCGATCGCGCAGCCGCCGAACTCGATCCGGCCAGGCGCTTCGCGATCCTCGCCGACGCCGAACGCATGCTGGTCGAGGAGGAACTGCCGATCCTGCCGATCTGCGGTTTCGTGACCGTCTACATGTACGACCCGACCGCGGTCGACGGACTCACCCACCATCCGCGGCTCGAACAGCACTTTTCGCGGCTGGTTCGACGGGCGCCCGAGGAGGCCGCACGATGACCGCGTTCATCCTTCGCCGACTCGCGATCACGCCGGTCATCGTTCTCGTCGTCTACACGATCACCTTCGCGCTGGCGTGGCTGATTCCCGGCGATCCGCTGCAGCAGCCGGAAGGTCGCCGTCCGCCCGAGGAGGTCGTCGAGGCGATGCGCAAGCAATATCGACTCGACGATCCGCTGGTGTTCTACGGCGAATACATTTCAAAGGCGAGCGGCGTCGCCTGGCTCGTCGGCGAGCATGATCGTCCGTTCGATCTCGGGCCGAGCCTGCGGCACCGAGACTGGAGCGTGAACGAGATCCTCGCCACGGGACTGCCGGTCTCGATGACGCTCGGCCTGAGCGCGATGCTCATCGCCCTCGTCATCGGACTCACCGCCGGCGTCATCGGCGGCCTGCGCCCGAACGGCCCCTTCGACCTCGCATCACAACTCATCGCGCTCATCGGCATCAGCGTGCCGAGCTTCGTCGTCGGCGCGGGGATTCTGATGCTGTTTGCGGCACATCTCCGCTGGTTCCCGCTCGGCGGCTGGGGCGGGCTGAGCTATGTGATCCTGCCTGCACTTGCCCTCTCGCTTCCCTATGCGGCCTACATCGCCCGGCTCGTCCGCTACGGCATGATCGAGCAGATGAACGCCGACTACGCGAGAACCGCTCGGGCGAAGGGGCTTTCGCGCGGCCGCGTGGCGCTCCGCCATGTCCTGAAGAACGCGTTCCTTCCCGTCCTCTCCTATCTCGGTCCGGCGACGGCGACGGCCATGACGGGCAGCTTCGTCGTCGAGCGGATCTTCGCCGTGCCGGGCGTCGGCCAGCATTTCGTCGATGGCGTGATCGGCAAGGACATCACCCTCGTGATGGGCGTCGTGCTCGTCTACGCGACGATGCTCGTCCTCTTCAATCTCGCCGTCGATGTCCTCTACCGCTTCGTCGACCCGCGCATCGAGGTGGACGGCGCGGCGAGCTGACGGCTCGGTGCGGCGACGCCAGAGAACCACAGAGGCACAGAGGGCACAGAGGTCGCACAGAGAAGGCAACGAAAGAAGGGTGGTAGAGCGCGCACGAATCGCCTGCGCGTGGGTTCCCCTTCTCAAATACTGCCTTCCCAATGCATCCTCTGTGCATCCTCTGTGCCTCTGTGGTTCTCTGGTGACCCCGCGCTTAGCGCGGTGCGGCGGCCAGGCGCTCGCGAAGCTTGATGAGGATCGATTCCTCGAAGGCCGGATCGCGGGCGATCGGCGTCCAGATGCTCGTGTCGCGGGTCGAGCCGTCGTCCCGCTCGGCGTTGGCGCGATCGGCCGCCCGCTCGGGATTGCTCGCGAAGGTGCGCCCCTGGAAGGTCCAGGTCGAACGCTGGAGGTACGGCGTGTACGCCCGCTCGACATAGACCCACACGCGCAGCTCAAGCGGCCCCTCGTAGGTGCGCAGGTCGACGGCCTCGGTGGCGGACGGGTCGCCGGAGCCCGGCGTGAGCGAACCGAGGAGCGGCGCGTCCTCGCGCAGCTCACGCGGGCGGAAGCCCGTCGGCACGAACTCGAAGCGGACCCGTCGCCGTTGGAAGTTCAGCGTGCTTTCCGTCGCGGCGCCGATGTCGCCGTGCGGCCAGTCCCACGGTTCGACGAGCGACCCCGAGACATTCGGCGAACTCTCGATCACGCCGCCATCGCGGTCGCGCAGGACCGCTGGCATGCCCTCGTCGACGACGAGTGCGACCGCGGTGTCGAAGGCCGTTGCGTAGGAGGCGCTCTCGAGCGCGAGCACCGTCGGTGCGTCAGAGGGGCGCGACGCACACCCGGGCAATCCCCCGGCAACGGCGGCGAGCATCACGGAGACAAGCGCGGTGATTCGGCGAAGACTCGCCAGCGGCCGATGCAAGCCCGATGTCGAGGAAGTGGTGCGGTGCATGAGAGAGGTGAGTGTATCGGACCGAGTGGCGACGATCGGAGCGCCGCGTGAGGCTCACGACTCGCGCGGTCGGCACATGCCTCACCGACGAGAATTCGGACTTTCCGCAAGCGCCCTGATTCACTTGACCCGCGCTTATCAGGATCTAAGGTAGGGATCCGGGCGAATGATCGGAGCGAGCGTGGCTCGTCGCGCGATCGGCTCTTGATCGTCCGTTGGGCAGTTCGGCGGATGGCTTGGTGGAGGCATGCATGTCGGAAGGTGACGCTTCGAAATCGGAGATGGCGGCGAGCACGACGAAGGCGACGCGGGCGCGATCCCGCCGTCGGCTGATCTGGTGCGGTGTCGTTCTCGGCGCTGTTGGTCTGGTTGTTCCGAGCGTGATCGCCTCAGGTCGCGGCGGCGGCGGCGGCGGCAAGCGCGGGCAGGTCCAGTTGCCGACCACGGCAGCGGACTTTTTCCTGCCCGGCACGCAGCCCGAGACCGATCCCTTCCTCTTCAATCCGATCACGCCGTCGACTTCCTGCACCTTCTGCCACTCGGAGTACAACGCCGACACGGCGCCCTTCGACACCTGGGTCGTGAGCCTCATGGCCCAGTCGGCCCGCGATCCTGTCTGGCACGCCGCGCTTGCGATCGCCAACCAGGATGTGGCGACCTCGGGCCAGTTCTGCATTCGCTGCCACTCGCCCGGAGCGTGGCTCGGTGACCGCGCGAGCACGGGAACGCTCGACGAGTTCATGCCCGAGGACTTCGACGGCATCAACTGCAACTTCTGCCATCGCGCCGTCAACCCGGTCCTCGGCGTCGACTCGGCCGTCGGCTATCCCGGCGATCCGCCCTCGCCCGACACCCCGATCATCAACGCGCTCGCGAACGCCGGCCTCGTGCCGACCGGCGCGGGCAACGGACGGTATGTCGTCGATCCGCAGGACAGCCGTCGCGGACCGCGCGACGATGTCGCCGTCAACTTCCACGGCCTCTCGACGACCGGCGAGCCGATCAAGCTCATCTTCTCGCCCTTCCACACGAAGTCGGAGTTCTGCGGCACCTGCCACGATGTCTCGAACCCTGTCTTCACGAAGCAGGAGGACGGCAGCTACGGCGTGGGACCGTTCAACGCCGCACACCCGACGCAGGATCCGCACGACATGTTCCCCGAGCAGCGCACCTACTCGGAGTGGGCGCTGAGCGAGTTCGCGACGACAGGCGTCTCCTTCCCCGACAACCGCTTCGGCGGACCGGATCATCCGACGGGACTCATGAGCTCCTGCCAGGACTGCCACATGCCGAAGACCTACGGCGGCGCGTGTGCGTTCTCGGCGGATCCGCCCTTCTTCTTCCGCGATGTTCCGCAGCACAGCTTCAGCGGCGCGAACACCTGGGTCATCGCGGCGATCCGCTCGCAGCTTGGCGAAGAGGCCGACTACTACGGCCTCACCCAGGAGCGCGTCGACGCGGCCATCGCCCGCAATGTCCAGATGCTCAAGGACGCGAGCGACATGGAGCTGACCCAGAAGGGCTCGCAGATCAATGTCCGCATTGTGAACCAGACCGGCCACAAGCTGCCGACCGGCTATCCCGAAGGTCGGCGCATGTGGATCAACGTGAAGTTCCTCAACGCGAAGGACCAGCTCGTCGCCGAGCGCGGCGCGTACAACTACAAGACGGCGCACCTCGACACCGAGTCGACGAAGGTCTACGAGGCGATCCACGGGATCGACGAGGCCGTGGCGAAGGCGACCGGGCTCAAGGCCGGTCCCTCGACGCGTCTGGCCCTCGCCAACACCAAGTTCAAGGACAACCGCATTCCGCCGCGCGGCTACGACGCCGAGGCCTTCGCCGCGGTCGGCGCGCCGGTCATCGGCGCCGACTACGCCGACGGCCAGTACTGGGACGACACGCTCTTCGACATCCCGTCGGGAGCGACGAAGGCCGTCGTGACGCTCTACTACCAGACCTCGACTGGCGAGTACATGGAGTTCCTCCGCGACGCCAACAAGACCGACAGCACCGGCCAGATCGCCTACGACCTGTGGGTGCAGCACGGCAAGTCGGCACCGGTCGACATGGACACGGCACAGATCAACCTGACCGTGGCGATCCTCGGCGACCTTGACGGCGACGGCAATGTCAACGCCTCCGACCTCGCGATCCTCCTCGGCGCGTGGGGCGGACGAGGCCCCTCCGACCTCAACGGCGACGGCACCGTCGACGCCGGCGACCTCGCCATCCTGCTCGGCGCCTGGACCGGCTGACGCGGGAGCGAGCGACAGCTATCTCGAAACAAACATCGGGCCCACGAGAAGTCGTGGGCCCGATGTGGTTTTGCCGACCCGCTATTTGGGAGCGGTCGCAGCTTGAGGCTGACCCGCCATCGCGTCCCCTAGATCGCGATCAATGCGCGTCGCGAACTCACGACACAGTGCGTCCTGATCGGCGAGCATCGGCGCGAGGATCTCCGGCAACTGCTGTGGGCGCGCCTCGCCGGTTCCGAGCGCGACTTGACCGTCAAAATCGACGATGGCTGCGATCATGCGGTTACGGATCGCTGTCGTCTGCGCATCCAACGCGACGATGAGCCTGATGACCGTCTCGCGAACCGGTGCGTCAAGGTCGGCCCTCTCAAGCAGCGTCTCAAGCGTCTGGCGTGACTCCATGCAGGAGTTCGGCAACTTCAACTCGGGGAAGAGATGCTGATCCACGCTTCGACGCAAGCGTACGGAGATCGTTGCGGGGAGCCGCTTCAGGATGTCCTCGTTGCATGCGACCGTGATCTCGCGAAGCTGATCGCTCACCCGCGCTGATCTGTGCCAAGCGGTCGCGGCATCGGCGGACTCACCGACGAGAAATCGCTGCACCCGGCGAGCGGCATCAAGCTGTGCCGAATACCACGATTCAAGGAGCGGAGTCTGCCGTCGCTCAAGATCAGAAACATGGGACAGGATGACTGCTTCGACTTCCGCTCTCTGATTCTCTTCGAGACGCAAGTCCGTGGGCAAAGCCCAGGCCCGCCGTGCGTCGAAGAGGACCCATCGATCGGTGGTTGGTATTGATCGCGCCTTTCGGCGACGAACCAGCTCACGAAGCGGTTCGAGTCCGTCGGCTTGGGCGTCGTCGAGCAACACACTCAACGAGTCGATGAGGTTGATCTCTGCTTGTGCGCCGAGCCCGGAGAGGGAGACGGTGCGCTGAAACAGGGTTCGCCAGGCAGCATCGAACTCGCGAGATCGGATGCCGTGGAGTTCATGAGCGCGGGCGGCGGAACGGGCGGCCTCCAGGTACTTGGGTGCCTCACGGGACATCATCGGGTTGTACTGATCCCGCGCCCAGTCGTCATACAGCAACAGAGCCGCTGATGTTTGCGCTGGAGACGCGTTGAGAGTCTTCAGCGCCTCGACGATGTCGGCACGGAGAAGAGGTCTCGAACCAGGCTCAGCAATTTGTACATAGCCCTCCCCGGAAACGGCGAAGTCCTTCAGCCGGCGAGGCTCTTCCAGTCCCCGCAAGCCCCCCGAAGCCGGAGGCGACGCCGAAACGAGAAGACTCGCGAGAGTCACTACCACAGTCGCGATCGCCTTCATGAGCACGCGGCCCCGGATGCCCGCTCGTGAATGTAGTAGCGAGAAAACACGATTCCCGTCTGCAGACAACCCGACGGTCCGCCGCATGCCCACTCCCGAACATGACAGTGCGCTGCTGGGTCGAGAGGCACGATGCACTCGACCTTGCCGGATGACGCGGCGTAGCACTTGTCGAGCGACTCATTCGAGAGAATCGTGAAGTTGCAGCGGTAGGCTGGCGGGCCGGCGCATTCCTCGAACATCTTGTCGGCAAACTCACACGCCGTCGTCGTATAGGTCTGAAAGCATGTCTGGCCGATGTCGCCGAGCGAGAGCCCGGCGACGGCTGCACTCAGGGCGGTAGCTACGGCAGAGCGGAGTCGAATCATCGTGCGCGTCCCTTCGGAATCCGGCAGGCGTCGAGGCCACAAGCCTAGCGACTGCGTCTATCGAGACCGTACCCCCCCCCAGTACTCGTTGTCAATGCAATTCTTCCGCAATTCATACACGATCATTGTCTCTCGTGCGAAGGTACTTGTGTCACAGCCCATGACCATCGCTCCATTCAGGCGATTCTCGCTTCGACCTGCCGCGCATTGCAACTTACGGCATGAGCCGTCCTGGCGCCTGGACCGGCTGACGCGGGAGCGAGCGACAGCTATCTCGAAACAAACATCGGGCCCACGAGAAGTCGTGGGCCCGATGTGGTTTTGCCGTTGCTTTTGTTTGATGCCGGATATGAACCGTCGCCGCGCTATCGTCAGCCGACCGTCCATCGCCGCCAGCAGAGGCCGACGCCGAGGAACGATGTGGCGACAAGAGCGAAGACACCGATGCCCCATGGAAGCGCCGCGAATCCGATGCCGCCCGATGCACTCGCATCTGCGGCGTGGACCGGCGTCGATTGCGTCGCCTCGCGCGCACTCGGTCGTTCGCTTCCCGCGACATACACCTCTTCGACGATGAAATCACTGACTGTGTAGCCGACCGGCACCAGCGCGACGGCTGATTGAGTCGGGTCGAGTGGCGGCTCGGCCATCCCCGCGAGGTCGGCCTCGACGAGTTCGATCGTCCAGCGCCATGCGGGCTCGCCGATCGTACCGGCGTCGATCGCGGCCCATGTCTCAGGATGCGCTCCGGCGACCTTCACCGGAAACGGAATGCCTGACACGGTGCCCACTTCAAGGGTTCGAATCTCAACGCCGCCGTAGTCAACCAACAGCGGCAGCCCCTGTCGGTCCGTGTCGATCACCATCCGGCACACGATCGCGTGGTCGCTTGTCCAGCGCAGTTCGACGGCGTTCTCGACACCCTCCCAGGAAATCGCCGCGACCTCGGTGGTATCGCTCGCCACCGCGGAGTACGGATCGAAGAGCGACGGAACACCGGGAATCGGCGGGAGGAACAGCGATGGAAGGCACTTGTTCGCTCGCGGCATCTCGTGCTCGAAGCCCTCGGCGCGGGGGTCGATGACGCGAGCCTGTTGGACCGACGCCGAGATGATGGCAGCCGACTCCATCGCGCCAGCCCCGATGAACTGAACGCTGCTCTTTGCAATACCCGGATGGTCTGTCATTCCGGGGATGTGCTCGACGCGAATCGCGTAGCCTGTCGGCCGAACGCGGAGTGTTGTCAGGACCGTGTCGACAGAGAGCGGATTGCCCCCACCGTCCGACTCCCGGAAGCCTAAGTCATACGCCCTGAGCGCGTCAGCCCGAGCTGCCAAAGACTGCGCGGCCGCTGCGCGGATCTCCGGAGCTGGAGCCGTCTCGAAAGCGGTCGCCGACATCGCGCTCGATGACAAGCTCGACCCGAAGGCGATGACGGCACCCGTGACCAATCGTTCGCAGCGCTGACGCATGACGAAGCCTCCTGTGTTTGTGTTCGAGCGGACCTGCTCCCCCCACACCCCACTCAGTTCGTTCCCGCCAGGCGCCTGACGGTCATCATGAATGTCTTCTTCATCGTTGCGTGCATGCTGATCACGGCGACGAGATAGACGCCCGCGGCGACGACCGAGCCGACGATGAGCGACGACCGCGCGCCGCGCAGGTCGTTGAGCGCCGGTTCGATCACCAGCTCGGGCTTCGTGACCGCGAGCACGAGATTGACCGGGCTCAGGGCGTTCAGCACCGGACCGACATAGGGGACATTGCGGCCCGCGGCGACGCCGCAGAGGCCGAGGATGCCGGCGATCACGACGACGACGCCGAACGCTGCGATGACCGAACCGATCGTGCCCTTGCTCTTGATCGACCACTGAAGACCGACCATCACGCAGAAGGCGGTGAACGCGACGAGCACCAGCGGCACGAGAATCGCCCCTTCGACGAACATGATCGGAACGGTGACGGTCGCCGTATTGATCGTGACCTGCGTCTCGAGCGGCACGCCCGAGCCGAAGCCGCCGGCGAGCACATAGATCGCGATCAGTCCGAGCGAGACGAAGGGCACGAGAATCATCGGCAACAGGTACTGCACGAGTCCCTGAAGCTTGCCTGAGAGATACGGCCCCGGCTGGATCGGCGTCGTCAGGAGGAGATCGAGGGTGCCGTCCTCGCGCTCGCGACTGACCGCGACGCCGCTCAGGTTGAGCGCCGCGAGGGTCACGATCACGATCTCGGCGAGCACGATCGTCACGAGGGCGAGCTGAAACTCGCCCGGCGAGAGCTTGCCGCCGTGATAGAACGCGAGCAACACGAGCGCAGCCGCGGCTCCGAGCCCGACGAAGGTCCAGCGGCCCATGCGTCCGGCGAGGGACGAACCCTTGCTGGTCCGCTCGCGCCACGCGATCGGGTTCGCCCCGACGGTTCGTGCCGGGCGTTCTCCGCCCGTCAGTCGCTTCGCAAAGAGCCGCTGCCACAGCGGAACGGTCGCCCCGCGCGTGCCGATCACCCGCAGCCGAAGCGTCGAATACAGAATCATCGCCACCGACAGGAGGACGCAGGTCCAGCAGAAGGCGCTCACCGGGCTGCCGAGCCACCAGCGTGCGATCGCCGAACCGGAGTTACTCATATCCGGCGTCACATAGGTATTTGCCGAGAGCAGACTCTCGAGGGCAAGAAATGGATTCGTCGGCGTCAGCAGCGTGGTGAAGAACTGCTCGGTGCCGACCGCGACCGGCGAGCGCTGCCGGAGGGCGAGATCCGCAGCGTAGGTGACGAAGAGATACATCACGACCGTGATGTAGAAAACGAAGACCGCCCGCTTGCCCGCCGAGCGCGTCACGCTCAGCGTGACGGCGATCGCCGCGACGAGCAGCGCGCTACACGCCGCGATCGCATAGGAAAGGAAGATCGAGTTGCTCGGCACGCCTCCGAAGAACTGGGTCGTCGCGAAGAGCGGAAGCGTCGACAGCAGGAGCGCGAGCACGAAGAAGAGCCGCCCGAAGAGCGTGCCGAGCACGATCTGAAGGTTCGTCAGCGGCGTCGTCAGGAGAATGTCCCAGGTGCGCGGACTGCTCTCCTGGGCGATCGCGCCGGCCATGAAGATCGGCGTGAGCAGGCAGAGCAGGCCGACCTGGCCGAAGCTGATGACCGTGAACGCACCCGCGCCGCGCTGGGCGAGGGCCTTCATCGAGGCGCTCTCACCGAACTGGAGCAGGCTGAAGAGCAGCACCAGCATCATCACGGCGAGGTAGCCGGAGCGGATGTACAGGTGGCGGAACCGCTTCGAGCCGCCCGAGACCAACCGCACGACGATCGGGTTGGTCGGCAGCAGCCGCGAGATCCAGAGGACGAAGGGAGGCATGTCCGGGCAGCATCGCCCAGATCCCGATCAGGCTCAAGGCGCGAACCGGCGATCGGGGCGCTCAAATGCGCCAACCGGCTCGCTCGGGCAGGTCAGATTTTCCGCACGAGGTAGTTCGGGAGCTTCGCGACCAGCTCATACCGCCCCGACGCGAGAACCTCCTTCACGACGCCGCAGACTTCCCACTGACTGCCATCGGCGGAGTCGTCGAAGAGCAGGAAACCGCCCGGAAGGAGGAACTCATCGCTGTTGCGGAAGTCGCGGTTCGCGAACTCGTAGGTGTGGTTCCCGTCGATGTAGACAAACGAGAGCGGCCCGCCGAGCGACGCGGGGCGTCCGAAGACATCCGTCGAGGGGACGCTGCGGCGCCAGAGGTCGAAGAAGCCGTCGGAATCCTGTTCGATCGTTGCGGGAAGGTCCGAACCGCAGAACATCCGTGCGTTCCGCTGGAACGACTCCCGGACGAAGGCCCGGTAGGCGTCGTGGGTGACCGTCGGGGACGAGCCGATCAACGAGCCGAGCTGCTGCCCCTCAAAGGCCCAGCGGTCGCAGGTGAAGAATGGAGCGGTCGCACCAAGGGTTCGCCGGAGATGCGCGAGAACGCAGGTCGACAGGCCGCAGAAGCTCCCGATCTCCAGCATCGCCCCTCCAGGAGGCATATGCCTGATGGCGTGGGCCATGCCATTCACATTGCCCTTCGCCAGCATGCCCGGGACGGCGAAGCTCAGCCAGAGCAGGTACTCGTCCCAACCGGAGGGCAGCGTCACGGGGCCGATCTGCTGCGGAGCGGGCTGCACAGGTGTGGCGGAAGCGGCGGTGCTCATGGCTCTGGACTCGGAAGAGGAATCGCCCGGCCGGGAGCGGCCGGAAGGCCCCCACTGTGGCTGGCGAGGAGCTGACCGCATCTCATCGGATCGCGGCCAACGACTGCGAGACTTTCGAACGAGCCGCCAGCGGGGCCTTCACCATCTTGACCCCCCCTCCCTGGAGCGGGATACTGTTGGTGTTCGTCGTCGACTCCTCGTCGCTCCGACGAGCGCTTTTCCGGTCCGTGACCTGTGGCGAGCGCGGCGTGAACGATGATCTCATCGTTCGCGTCGGTCTCCATGACAGCCTCACACCGTTTTTCCGGCTCGGCGGCTTCCGCCGGCCCGCGTTCACAAGGCCTCGCTCTTCGCGAGGGAAGCCGACATGATCGCGATAGATTGACGCTTGATCAGCTTGGCGTTTTCCCGTTCCCGTTCCTTCCTTTCATAGGGCACGCTTTCGGAATGAGCCCCCGTCTCGCTCTGCGTCCCAGCCCGCGGCACCCCACCGGACGGCCCACCAGCCGCCTGGCGTTCGTGTGTCCGCATCGCCTGTTGGGCTGATCGCATCCGCTTCGCCCCGCCGGGGGCTTTCGCCAGTTCGCCTGCGTCCATCTCAAACGGTGTCGCTCGTCACCGGTGTGCAGTCCTCGCGTGTCCGCGAGGCTGCCGGGCCGTTCATGCTGCGGGATTCCCCCCCCGCGGCGGAGGTGCCCGCTTGCTCCTTCTGCATCCATCCATCCCCCTCGCAGCCGCCGCGGTCCCAGCGGGTGCTTCCATTGCCCCGCCCATTGCCCCGCCAGAGTGGACCGCCCAAGAGATTGGCATCGCGGCCTCGGTCATCGTCGGCGCCCATCTCTTCGGCGTCATCGTCGGCCTCTTCGTGATGTCGACGCTCTTCCACCGCTCCCGTCGCCGGGCGCGGCAGGAGGCGGAGCTCATCGTCCAGACCGCCCGCGCCGAGGGTGAGGCGAAGTCGAAGGAAGCGGAGCTCGAGGCGGAGAAGAAGATCGCCGAGCGGCGTGCGAAGATGGATAAGGAGATCGCCGACGGGCTCGCCGACATCAAGGCGAGTCAGACACGGGCGGCGAAGCGCGAGGAAACGCTCGACCGGAAGCTCGAATCGATCAACCAGCGGGAAGGCAAGCTCGAGCAGCGCGAGACGCGGACGAAGGAGCGCGAGGAGGCCGCCGAGGCCGCGGCCCGCGAGGCGGAGTCGCTCCGCGAGCAGATGCGGACCCGGCTCGGGAAGGTCGCCGAGCTCACCCGTGACGAGGCCCGCGACGCCTACATGGCCGAGGTGCGGGTTGAGTGCGAGCACGAGGCCCACGCACTGACGCAGAAGATCCTCGACGAAGCCGAGCGTTCCGCCCGCGATCGGGCCCGCGAGATCACCCTCATGGCGATCCAGCGGTTCGCCGCCGAAAATGTCGGCGACTCGACGGTCCGCACGATCAAGATCCCCTCCGATGACATGAAGGGCCGGATCATCGGCCGCGAAGGCCGGAACATCCGGGCGATCGAGAAGGCCACCGGCGTCGACATCCTGGTCGACGACACCCCGGGCGTCATCAGCGTGAGCTGCTTCGACCGCGTTCGCCAGGCGATCGCCGCGGAAGCCCTCCAGAAGCTCGTCGCCGACGGCCGCGTCCATCCCTCGCGCGTCGAGGAGATCGTCGAGCAGACCAAGCGCGACATTCACGAGCGGATCAACAAGTACGGCAACGAGGCGGTGGTCGAGGCGAACATCCGCGGGCTGCACCCGAAGATCATCGAGGCGATGGGCAAGCTGCACTTCCGGACGAGCTACGGCCAGAATGTGCTTCGCCACTCGATCGAGGTCGCTTTCCTCTCGCAGATGATCGCCGATCAGCTTGGCCTCAACGGCCAGATCGCCCGTCGGGCGGGCTTCCTCCACGACATCGGCAAGGCGATGGACCACGAAATGGAAGGCGGCCATCCGGCGATCGGGATGGAGTTCGCGCGGAAGTTCGGCGAGAAGAGCGAGGCGGTGCTCAACGCAATCGGCGGTCACCACGCCGACATTCCCGCGACGACGCCCTACACGCCGATCGTCATGGCCGCCGACGCGATCTCGGGTGCGCGCCCCGGCGCGCGGCGCGAGTCGATGGAGATGTACATCAAGCGACTCGAGCAGCTCGAGGCGATCGCCAAGCAGCATCCGGCGATCGACGAGGCGTACGCGATCCAGGCGGGCCGCGAGGTCCGCGTCATCGTGAACGCCGAGAAGGCCGACGATGTCACGACCTTCGCCATCGCCAAGTCGATTGCCGAGCGCGTCGAGCAGGAGATGACCTTCCCCGGTGAAATCAAGGTGACGGTTCTCCGCGAGGTCCGCGCCGAAGCGGTCGCGCGATGAGAGACGACGGCCCCCGTGCGGCCGCGCCAGAGCGCAATCGATTTTGGCTGGTCGCGCTCGCCCTCGTTCCGGCAACGCTCGCGCCGCTCGGCGTCCTCTATTATTTTCTGCGTTCGGCGGCCGCGCCACCCGGTGCAGCGCCCGGCATGGTCAATTTGTCAGCGTGGCTCCCGCTCTTTGCGATCATCGGCTTCGCGCTCCTCATGCCGGTCCTGACCTACGGCGGGATCGTCCTTGCCGAACGGCGAAACCGCGTGCGCCGCGAGCGATCGCTTGCCAAGGCCGCCGCCGCGGACAACCTCCTCTGTCCCTTCTGCGAACAGCGCGTCGACTTCACGGCCGATGCGAAGCGATGCTGCCCGTCGGCGGTGCCGTCGTGGAGCGAAGCCGACTACCGACGCTACTGGGAGATGCTGGAGACGCGGCCGACGGAGGCCCAGCAGATGCTCTTCGCCGCCTCGGGCGGTGTGCCTGGCGCGATTCGCTCGCCGGGTTTCAGCATGATGCTGCCGCTTCTCTTTTTAAGCCTGATGCCGCTTGCCTCGCGGTCGCCGACTCGGGTCTGGGAAGCCGTCGCATCCGCCGCGATTCTCCTCGTGACGGCGGTCATCCTCACCCCGCTCATGCGCCGCGGCATTCAGATGCAGACCGCCGTCGAGCGCTGTGCGAAGTGCGGATACCAACGGGCCAACCCGAGCGACCGATGTCCCGAGTGCGGTCACGCATGGATGCGGAAGTTCGGTGGCACGGTGATCCGAACGACGCAGTATCGCCCGTGGCCGATCGCCGGTGCGGTCGCGGTCTTCATGATCGCAATCGGCTTTGCGATGACGACGAGGCTCTGGCTTCCCGATCTCGTCCTCAGCCGGAAGCCGACGCCCTCACTGATCGCAGGCATCTCTGCCGGTTCTGATTTTAATGAAAAGCCACTCTGGGACGAGATCGGACGCAGGACGCTCACCGCCGCCGAGCATGCCGCCCTCGTCGATCGCATGGTGCGGACGCTCGCCGATGCGCAGTTCGTCGGGCTCGACGCCAAGCGCATCCTGGGAGCGGCGCGGGCCTCGGGCTCGCTGACCGCCGAGCAGGACGCGATCATCCGCGAGGCATGCTTTAGGCCGTCGATCTCGGCCCCGTCGCGCACGCGAGCCGGCGCGACGGTGACCCTCAAGGTCGCGGGCGAAGCGGGCGATGCGTTCCTCGCCCCAGGCGACTATGTTTTCATCGCGGCACACGAAGCGTGGTTCGCCGACGATCCCGAGCGGCGCTTTGTCGCCGGCGAGCGGCGCATCGAGATGGCCATGGCTCTCGACACCCGCTACGGCAAGGCGCCGCCGCTCGCGATCGACATCCCGATCGACCGCGAAACGATGCGCGTCGGCGAGCGGGAAATCGTCGTGCGGGTCTGGCTGCTCGCCGGCAACTCGCTCATCACCGGCCGAACAACCTGGGCCGAGGACGGCACGCCGATCCTCCCGACCGGCGGACGCTGGCATGAAGCGCGCGAGGTCCGTCACCGAATCACCGTCGAGCCGTGATCGGCGACCCTCTGCGGTATCGTTCCGGTTCTCGATCTGCGTTTTCCCCTGTTCCCACCTTCGCTCGAAGGAGCCTTGCTCATGGCCGAGTACACCCCGCCGTCCGGACCGAATCCCGGTCAGTCCGTTCCGCCCCAAGCGGGTCCCGGCGCTCCGCCGTGGGGGGCACCGCCCCGCGAGCGACCGAACTTCGATGGCGTGCCGCGCGATGTGCCCGGCAAGAAGATCGCCGCCGGCGTGCTCGCGATCGTGCTCGGCTGGCTCGGGATCCACAAGTTTGTCCTCGGCTTTACCGGGACCGGCGTTCTGATGCTGCTCGTCTCGCTGCTGACCTTCGGCATCGGCGCGACGATCTTCTGGATCATCGGAATCATCGAAGGCATTCTCTATCTGACGAAGACCGACGAGGACTTCTATCAAACCTACATCGTCGGCAAGAAGAACTGGTTCTGACGCGTCTGGCGTCGTCCCCGTCGAAAGGTCCACCATGTCGCATGTCATGTCGTCGCTTGCTGTTCTCTGCGCTCTTTGCACGGCACAGCCGCTTGTGGCCCAATCGAGTACCCCCGCTCCGGCGGTCGGCACCTCGGTGACGATTTACTCAAGCGCCGATGTCCGCGGCTTCGATCCGCAGCAGTTCATCGCCCAGCAGCGGGCGGGCGTCGATCCGAACATGATCTGGGGAGTGCCGGGCTTCGGCGTCGTGCGCGAGACGCGCGAGGTCTCGCTCAAGAAGGGGCTCAACTCACTCTCCTTCACCGATGTCGCGGCGTTCATCGATCCGACGACGGTGGGTTTCGTCGATCTGACCCACGCGGGCACCTCGGTCATCGAGCAGCGATTCGAGTTTGATCTCGTCAGCCCGTCGAAGCTCTACGAGCGCTATGTCGGCCGCGAAGTCCGACTCGTGCCGCAGGCGAGGCCGGAGACGGCGATCACCGGCGTCCTCCTCGCATCGAACCAAGGCCAGTTCGTCGTCGACACCGCCGACGGCCTGGCGGTCGTGCCAGCCGAGGGCATTCGCGCCGAACTGCTCGGCGAGCTCCCCGGCGGACTTCTCACCAAGCCGACGCTTCTCTGGACGCTCAACGCCGAGACCGAGGGCAAGCGAACGATCCGCACGACCTACCAGACCGCCGGCCTCACCTGGCGGGCCGACTACAACCTCGTTCTCAACGCAACCGACAACGCGGCGAGCCTCACGCCGTGGGTCACGCTTCTCAATGTGAGCGGCGCCGCCTTCGAGAACACGCAGCTTCGCCTCGTCGCCGGCGATGTCCAGCGCGTGCAGGCGCCGCAGCCGATGCTGCGAGCACCGAGCCGCGCCACGGGCGGCGTCGCAGCCGAGGCGGCAGCCGGCTTCGAGGAGGAATCGCTCCTCGAGTACCACCTCTACACCCTGCCCCGCCCGGCGTCGATCACGCAGAACGCGACGCAGCAGCTTGCTCTTTTCCCGCCGGTGCCGGAAGTCGCGGTGACGAAGCAACTCATCTATGTCGGCGCCCCCAACTACTACGGCTGGGAGGGCGGACGGCTCACCGACGAGGATGTCGGCGAGGGCAGCAACCGCAAGGTCGGCGTCTTCGTCAGCCTGAAGAATGACGAAGCGAGCGGTCTCGGCAAGCCGCTCCCGAAGGGTCGCGTGCGGGTCTACAAGGCAGCGGGCGACGGGACGCTCGAGTTCGTCGGCGAGGATGTGATCGACCACACGCCGAAGAACGAGACGATCCGGCTCAAGCTCGGCGACTCCTTCGATGTCACCGGCAAGCGCACGCGGACCAACTTCCGCTCGAACCAGAAGGGCAAGGAGATGGTCGAGAGCTTCCGGATCGAGCTGAAGAACGCGAAGCGCGAGGCCCAGAAGGTCGAGGTCCGTGAAGCGCTCTACCGCTGGTCGAACTGGGACATCACCGAGAAGAGCCAGGACTTCCGCAAGCTGAACGCCCGGGCCATCGCCTTCGATGTCGAGGTGCCCGCCGAGGGCTCGGCGACCGTCGAGTACACCGTCCGGTACACCTGGTGACCTGCGGAGGCCGATGCAGACGCTGAGCGAGATCAAGGCCCTGCTCGCGGGGCGCGGCATCCGGCCGAAGCACCGCTTCGGACAGAACTTCCTCCACGATCACAACCAGCTTCGCAAGCTCGTCGAGAGCGCGGCGGTCCGGCCCGGTGAACTCGTCGTCGAAGTCGGCCCCGGCACCGGCACCCTCACGGAGACGCTCGTCGAGGCCGGCGCAGAGGTCATCGCCTGCGAGATCGACCATGACATGCAGGCGATCGTGCGCGAGCGGCTCGGCGATCGCGTGCGGCTGATCGCGGGCGACTGTCTCGACGGCAAGCACGCCCTCAGCGCGGAACTCGTCGACGCCCTCGCTGGCCGACCCTTCGTCCTCGTCGCGAACCTCCCCTACAACGCGGCGACGCCGCTCATGGCCCTGCTTGCCGCGCGACACCCGGAGTGCCGCGGGCAGTTCGTGACGGTGCAGAAGGAAGTGAGCGACCGGATTCGGGCCGCGCCGAACACCCGCGACTACGGCGCACTCAGCGTGCTGCTTCAACTGCTCTGCGAGGTGCGCGAGATCGCGGTCGTGCGACCGGGCAGCTTCTGGCCCGCCCCCGAGGTGACGAGCGCGATGATCGCCCTCGTTCGCCGCGCCGACACGCCCTTCGCTTCAGGCGACGAGATCGCCGCGTTCGAACGCTTCACCCACGAGCTCTTTTCGAAGCGACGCAAGCAGCTTGGGGCGATCCTGCGACGCGCAGGGCTTGCGAGCGGCGACACGCTGCGGCTTCCTCCGGGCGTCACACCGGAACTTCGCCCCGAAGCGCTCGACCCGCCGACGCTCCTTGCGCTCATGCGGATCACCCAAGCCGACGCCAACCCGGCGCCCAACCCGGACAGCGGTGCCGATCACTCCGGCTTGCGATAGGTCATCTGCAAGTGATTGCCGGGCGCGAAGTAGCTCACATCGGTCATGTAGGCCTTGATGAGCATGATGCCGCGGCCGGAGGGAATCTCGATGTTCTCCTCCTCCGTCGGGTCGGGCACGGTGTTCGGATCGAAGCCCGGACCCTCGTCGCGGATGTCGAAGCTCGCCGAGGCCGCGTCGATCCGGCAGCCGAAGTGCACCGCCTTCGCGGGATCGCTCTTGTTCCCGTGTCGGAAGCCGTTGACGATGGCCTCCTCGAGGGCGAGGCGGATCGCGAAAATCGCACTCTCGTCGTACCCCCGAGCCTGGAGGGCGTCGGCGACGAGCCCTTGGATCCGGGCGACATCGGCGTTCGCGTCGCGGAGCACGCTCGCGTGTTCGTACGCGCCAGGTGCGCTGTCAGATGCTGCGCTCATGGGGAAGGGGCGTTGGGACGGCTGGGAGACGGCGGAGTGATCGGGGAACGGGCGATGGCCGAAGCCGGTCAGCTAAAGCTCGCCAACGCCTTCTCGGCGGTCTCGTGGATGTTGAAGATCCGGGTGAGCTTGGTCAGCACGAAGACCTCGAAGATCTGCGCGTTGATGTCGGAGAGACGCAACTGGCCGTCCTTCGCGCGGATCCGGTTGTTGACCGTGATGAGGGTGCCAAGCGCGGCCGAGGAGAGGTGCTCGACGCCCTTGAAGCAGACGAGCAGCTTCGGATTCACCTGGCCATCGACGAGGCGGGTGAGCTCTTCGCCGATCTGCTGGATGTTCGCCTCTTCGAGGATGTTGCGGTCCACGAACTCGACGCGCGTCACGCCATTCTGAACACGCACATTGAGTCGCGATGCGACGGAACCCATGCCGGCACTCCCAAGGACGATGCGAAAACCTTGCCACAACCGACGCTCGTTCGATCCCCTTCGCTGGGGACAGATGCTTCGGCCGACGCTGCGGGGAGCGCCGCGTCGGGCAGCGAGCTCCTCGGGAGCCCCACCAAGCGTCGCCCATCCGCACGCCACCGATCGCCCGAACGGCGATGCAGACGCGGACTGTAGCAGGTGTGCGGAAGCGGCGATCGGATACACAAACAGACGACGGCCCCCGAGAGGGCCGTCGTCGTTGGCTTTGGATGGATCCGGCCGGTCGGCGTAGGCCGACCACGGGGCTCACCGCATCACTGCGTGATGATGCCGCCGCCGAGCTGGTCGCGGAGACCCGGGTAGAGCTTGTCCTCGTCTTCCTGCTGGATGATGACTTCCGGCCGGATGAGAAGGAGCGTGGTGAGCTCGACCTTGTTGGTCACGCGGTTGGTGAAGAAGCGATTGACGATCGGGATCTTCGAGAGCACCGGCACGCCGGTCTCGACCTCGAACTCGCTCAGCTTGCGCTGACCGCCGAGGAGGATCGTGCCCTTGTCGGGAACGGAGACCGTGGTCGCGATCTCGGTGCCCTGGAGTTCGGGGAGCTGGAAGGTCGCCTCGAAGGTCGACGCCCGGCCGCCGCCGACCGCACCGCCGCCGCCGCCTGCGGCACCGGTGAAGAGGACATCGCGGAACTTCACATTCTCGTTGAGGCCGAACTGCACGGTCATCGTGACATAGCGGCGATCGGCCGAGATCACGGCTTCGACATCGAGCACGAAGCCCTGATAGACGACGCCGACTTCCGGCTGGAAGGCACCGGCGGAATCGCCCGTGACCGGGGTCAGGCCGGAGATGAAGGAGATCGCCTTCGCGACCGAGATCCACGACCGCTGGCCGTTGAAGAGGGTCAGACGCGGAGCGGTGAGGACGACATTGCGCTGATCGGCCTGGGTCGCCTTGACGATCAGGTCAACCTGAATGTCGTCGAGGTAGCTGATGCCGACATTGAGGGCCGGCGTCGCGAGAGCCGCTGCACCGACGGCACCGACGCCAGCGGTGGCGAGGGTGTTGGTCAGGCTGAGCGAATCCTGCGAGACGCCGATCGGAGCCCAGCCGCTCTGGCGGGCGATCGGAGCACCGACCGGTGCGGTGACATACTGAATCGCCGTCGGGTCGCCCGGTGCCGGCACGCCGAACTGGGCGCCGGTCGCGGTCGTGTTGGCGAACTCGTTCGTGCCCGCGAAGCTGTCGAACACCACCGGCTTCTTGAGGTCGCCGTTCTTGTTCTCGCCGTTCGCCGGCTGATTCGAGTAGAAGAAGTCGCTGAGCTGGAAGTTCGGGTCGACCGCCTTCGCAGCGTTGTACATGCTCTTGTTGGTGTTGAAGTACAGATCGAGGTCGATGCCGATCTGCTCAAACCACTCAAGGCTGACATTGATGAGGCGGCTCTCGATGTTGATCTGGAGAGCCCGGATCGCGCGGAGCTGGGTGAGGAGCCCCTCGATCTCGTTGTGATTGCGCGGGGTGTTGGTGACGATCAGGTTGCCGTTCAGCTCCTGGAGCGAACCGGTGCTGCCGCCGTTCTCTTCCCAGCCCTCGGAATCGACTTGGGTCTGGATGATGTTGACGAGCTGGTCGATCATCTCCTGACGGTCGCGACGCTCGGGATCATCACCCTCGTCGCCGAAGATGTTGCCGCCGCCGCCGCCACCACCGCCGCCGCCGCCGCC
>VYLE01000408.1_pt1 | contig 25827 bp, 19 predicted proteins | sample 5114391 | NCBI WGS metagenome assembly VYLE01 (sample SAMN12291771, study PRJNA351875) | freshwater metagenome | isolation source: freshwater lake | place: USA: Michigan, Kent Lake | collected 2013-08-15
GCGGCGGCCGTCTGCTGCTCGGCGGCGGTGAGCGCCGCATCGATGGCCGTCGTGCGCGCGGCCGCGAGCCCCTGGCCACGCACCAGCTGGTCGAGATACGAGCGCACCACCACGAAGGCGGCTGGCCACACCATCTTCGGCTGGCTCTGCGGGTTGTACTCCTTGAAGGTCACCAACTTGGCCGCCGCGATCTCGTTGGCGGTGAGCTCGGCGCTGGGCGTGAGCTCGAGGATGTCGAGGCCACGATCCATCTCCGACGAGAAGACGAGGCCGTTCCAGTAGTACGCGCCCCACGAGCCACCAATGACGTTGCCGTTGCCGCGCACATTGCGGTTCATGCCGGCCGAGGCGGCCGAGGGCACGTCTACCGGGCGCGGCGGATCGATGGAACCACGGTCGAAGTAGCCCACTTCGAACGCCTTGTCGGGATCGGTGAAGTCCATGATGCTCACGCCGCCCTGATACCACCCCTGGATGTACAGGTCACGCCCCGGCACGGGAATGATGCCGCCGTTGTGGGACACGCAGTTCTCCTCGGCCGACTGCGCCGCGGGCAGCTTGAAGTAGGCGCGCTGCGACTGCTTCTTCTTGGCATCGAGCGTGATGACGGTGTTGCCGCCCAACTCGATCATGCTGGACGCCTGGCACATGGGGCTCGTGCCGCCGCCCCACTCGTCGGTCTGAATGATCTTCTTGCCGTCGTTGCTGAAGGCCGCGGTATGTCGCCCCTGGAAGTTGTTGGTGTCGGAGAGGGCGTCGATGCGGAACGGCTTCTCGGGGTTCGAGATGTCCACCATGATGGAGTGGGTGGAGCAGGACGCCGCCAGCAGGTTCATGGCCGGGTACGCCGTGACGTCATGGCAGTTGCGCGGGCCGTCGGGCATATCCTCGGCGGGTGCCTGACGCTGCCGGCCGGCGAAGCGCGGATCGACCGGGGCACAGAACTGCTTGCACTCTCCCGCGCCACCCAGCCCGGTGAAGATGCGGGCGCCGGGAATGACCCGGGCGTTCTCGGGGCGATCGAGCTCCACCTTGATGATGTCCAGCTGGTAGAGCGAGTTGCTGACATCGGCCGGGTCGTTGCCGTTCTTGCACCCCGCCAGCTCGGTGTCCGGACGGGCCCCCTGCTGCCCCGACACGTACAGGTAGATGACGTTCTTGTCCTTCGGGTGCGGCACGAGCGTATGGGTGTGCGAGCCTTTGCACGTCTGCACGTTCTTCACGAGCTTCGGCGCCGTGGGGTCGCTGACGTCGAAGATGCGCACCCCGGCCATGTGATCCTTGGGGTCCTTCACGCCACCATCGGCGCAGTCGTTGCGGTTGCCTGCGCCCTCGGCCGACAGGAAGAGCAGGTTGCCGTAGATGGTGGGATCACCCTGTGAGGTGATGCACCGGACCACCGACAGGAGCGCCGGCTTCGCGGGATTCTTGATGTCCCAGATGGTGAAGCCGGCGAAATTGGCCTGAATGACGAGGTTGTCGCGGAACGCCAGATCCGAATTGACGAACGTGAGACCGCGCACGGTGTCGAACTGCGCCGGCTTCGGCGTGGTCGACAGCAGGCGCATGTTCTTTTCGGCGATCCCGGCGTCGAAGCGGCCGGGCTTGAGGGTGGTACGAGGATCCTTGGCGGACGGATAGGTCTGCGCCGAAAGGAGCGTCGGCACGACAAGGGTTGCTGCCAGCAACATCAGGCCACGCTGGAACCGCATGGAGTCACACTCCGGTGGTGGGGAAGGAGAGAGGGAAGAAGCGGTCTACTTGGGAGGGAGCTGCGCGAGCAGTCGGCGCATGATGCCGATTTCGGCGGTTTGGGCAGTGACCACGTCGTTGGCGAAGATGTTGGCGTCCACCTCCTGTCCGGCACCCGGGGACTTGAAGAGCTCATCGACCATCTTGATGGCGCCGGCGTGGTGCTTGATCATGCCAACGAGAAAGAGGCGGTCGAACTCGACGCCGCGGGCCGCCGCGAGCGCCGTCATCTCTTCGTCGGAGAGCATGCCGTCCATGCGCATGCCGCGCCACGACGAGGTGTCGGGAGCGAACTGGTCGTAGCGGCGCAGCCAGTCCTGCATGATGAGGATTTCGGGGATCTGCGACTGGTCGATCTTGCGCGAGAGCTTGAGCACCTGGGGGTTGGCGCCATTGGTCTCAGCCAGGCGCGACATGACAATGGCCTGGGCGTGGTGGGCGATCATCCCCTGCATGAACTCCACATCGGCCTTCGTGTAGAGGGCACCCTTGGGGATGACGATCTCCGGCCCCATGCGGTGCATGCTGTGATCCATGCTGTGCTGGGCCGATACCGGGGAGGCAAAACCGGTCGCGACGAGGAGCGCGACCAGCAAGGAGATGCGACGGGCCGTCATGAGGGCTCCGGAAGTGTGCCGACTGCACATCGGCGGGCGAATGATTGGGCTGGTACCGAGAGAATACGGCGCTGGAAGCGCCAGCGTTAGGTCATGGCCTCGTGCAGGAGCGAGTGGAAGTGATGCACCCCCGTCTCGTGTTCGGCGCTGTACCGCCCGCGATCGTACACCCGTGAGCGCAGGTTCCGCTGCACGACCTCGCAGATGGCGATGTCTTCGTCCTGCACTTCGGTGCTGAAGGCCATGAGCTTCACCCAGGCGGGGTCGGTCGCGGCGTCGGCCGGCGGGTTCACGGCGTACCAGTCGAAGACCACGCGGCAGCGGTCGGCCCCCAGCGGGATCACCACGTTGGTCTGCATCTGCCCCAGATACACGTTGAGCATGGTGTTGGGAAAGAGCCACGCGTAGACGGCTTCGGGGACGTCGGTGGTGGCGGGGTCATACTGGCGGTCGGGGGTGCCGCCGTGCACGGGACGTAGCGGCGCGTGCTGCAGTGAGTACCAGCGGTGCGGCTCCACCCGGTAGCGATCCATGTCGAGCTCCTTGTTGAGCCCCGGATGGACGACCGGTACGTGGTACCCCTCGAGGTAGTTGTCCACATACACCTTCCAGTTGCACGCCATCTCCCAGCTGCGCGACGTGACGAAGCGCATGTGTTCGCAGTGAAATGGGGCCACACGTGCCGGGAGATCCTCGAGTACCTCGTCGAGGGGCGGCGCCTTGCCGTCGAGATTGACGAACACCAGCGGTCCCCACGTGGTGACGGCCACCGGCACCAGATGCATCTCCTCCGGGCGGAACTGCGCCGTGCCCTCCATGCCGGGCGTTCGCTGCAGGGCGCCGTCGAGGCCATAGGTCCAGCCGTGGTACCGGCACTGCAGCGTCTGTCGCTTGCCACAGCCCGTGGCCACCGGACCCGCGCGGTGCAGGCAGACGTTGTAGAAGGCGCGTATCTGTTGGCCGTCCCGTACGACCACGATGCTGTTGGTCCCCACGTCGGCGGTGAAATACTGCCCCGACTCCGCCACCTGGTCGGCGCGGCCAACGAGTTGCCAGCTGTGCGCGAAGACGCGCTCCATCTCCAGTTCGAGATACACCGGGTCGTGGTAGAGTCGTGCCGGGAGCGTCGCGGCGCGGGCGATGTTCGGGTCGAACGGGAAGGCGAGAGGCATCTTCCAAGCTTGCGGTCTTGCGGGGAGGTGGCAAGTTGGGCGATGCCTGCACGCGTTCGCCTCCGGCTGCCACACCCCTTGCTCCTGCTGCTGGCCGGCGTGGTGGCCGCCGCGTTGTGCACGTGGCTTCTGCCGGCGGGCGCGTTCACGCGCCGCGCCGATGCCGCGAGCGGGCGCGAGCTGGTGGTGCCGGGCACCTTCACCGCCATGGCCGCTACGCCCGTCGGCGCCTTCCAGACCGTCATGGCGGTGCCGCGCGGGATGGCGGCCGGTGCCGATGTGCTCATCACCATCCTGTTCGTGGGGGCGGCCTTCGCCATGCTGGAGCGCACCGGCGCCCTGGGACGCCTGGTGCAGGTCGTGGTGGAGCGGAGCCGCCGTCCGCACCTCGTGCTCGTGGGGGTCACGCTGGCCTTTGCCACATTCGGCGCCCTCGAGAACATGCAGGAAGAGATCGTGGCGCTCATCCCCACGCTGCTGGTGCTCTCGCGCGGCCTTGGCTTCGGTCCACTCACCGCGCTGTCCGTGAGCGTGGGCGGCGCCGCGGTGGGGTCGGCCTTCGGCCCCACGAATCCTTTCCAAACGGGGATCGCGCTGCGCTTCGCGGAGCTGCCGCCCTTCAGTCAGCCCGTGTTGCGGACCATGGTGTTCGTGCTGGCGGTTGCCGTGTGGTGCGGCTGGGTGGTGTACGGCGCCGCGCGCGAAGCGCGTGAGGTGGCACAGGCCGCCGCGTCCGGCAGTTCGCCATCGCCATCGGCATCGGCCACCGCCACGGTGGCCGGTGCGGGCGCGCGGGTCGAGCGGCGCGATGTGCTCCTGCTGCTGCTGGCCGTCGCGCCCTTTGCGCCGTACGTGTACGGCGTGCTGCAATGGGACTGGGGCTTTCACGAACTGTCGGCGCTGTTCCTCACGGCTGGCTTTGCCATTGGTCTGACGGCTGGCCTCTCGCTGGCCGATTGCACGGAGGAGCTCATCGCCGGCATGAAAGCCATGCTGCCGGCCACCATCTATGTGGGCACGGCGCGCGCAATCGGGTTGGTGCTGGCCGACGGGCACGTGCTCGACACCATCATTCACGGGCTGTCGCTGCCGCTGCAGGTGGCTCCCCCCGTGGTGGCGCCGCTGCTCATGATTCCCGTGCAGGCGCTCATGCACGTCGTGGTCCCGTCGGTGAGCGGGCAGGCCACACTCACCATGCCCATCATGGCGCCGCTGGCCGAGTTGGTGGGGGCGGGGCGTGACGCGGCGGTGCTGGCGTTTCAGACGGGCGCCGGCCTCGCCGATGCGGTCGTGCCGACCAACGGTGCGGTGCTGGCCATGCTGGCCGCCGCCGGGGTGAGCGTGGCGCGATGGTGGCGCTTCGCCGGTCCCGGGCTGCTGCTGGTGGCGCTGGTGGGCGCCACCGCGGTGTGGGTGGCGGCGTAGCGCCTCAGGGGCACGCTCGCGACGGGGCTGCGCCGCGCGACCCCGTCGTCAGCCCTCCGCAACCCAACGGAGGAGTCGTTCGCGGAGCCGCACGGCGAGGGGAGCCCGCAACGCGTTCAGGAGGGCACCGCGTTCCCGGGGTTCCTGGTACCACAGGCCGAAGAGCGCGGCGATCGTGGGCCACTGCCGATCGCCGTATTCCACGTGCCCGACCAGTCCGGCGGCCACGGCGCCTGAGTGCACGACCCGGGCGTAGGCACCGGGACGCGCGGCCTGCCGGAAGTGGCGCACGAACTCTCCTCGACCCAGCCGCGTCGCCAGTGTGCTGCACGGAATGCGGGGGGCCGTGAGCTCGAGGACGACGTCACCAACGTGCAGACGGTCGCCGACGCGCGGCGCCTCCCACCAGCGGTCGATGGTCAGGTTCTCGCCAAAGAGCCCCGGCGGGCACTCGCGCCCGAGTTGTTCGCTCCACCACGCGTAGTCGGCGTGGCTGTACAGGTACACCGCCTGATCGGCGCCCCCGTGGTGCGTACGGTTGCCAATGGCATCGCCTACCAGCCCCATGGCATCGCACAGCACCAGGCCACCGACGGGATGCTTGCCGATCCCCGTTCTGGTGTGTGAGCCGGCAGCGAGCCGCTCGAGGGCGCCAACATTTACCGAGAGCAGGCGAACGCTGGATGGTGCAGAAGACGAATCCATGGGGCGGAACGCTAAGGACCCACGTCAGAGTTTCCCGCCGGTCCCGTCGGGGAAGTGCCCGCTGACGCAGGCGCCAGCAGGACACAGCGTCCAGTATCCCCATGCCGATACCGGAGACATCATGTCGCAGCTTCTTCCCGACCTCAGCCTCGTGGGCACCCGCTTCGACCACGAGGTGGATCATCAGGCGCAGCAGCAGCCGCTGCCGAAGGTCGTTCCGGTCACGGACACGGATCTGCGGCACCTGCCGGCGCCCGTCGCGCGCTACCTGCGCCGCGCCGGCGTGGTGGGGCGGCCCCGCGTACACAACTTCGTCGTGGACCTGGATGCCGAACTCAATCGTGCCCCGGGGGCAGAGTGGATGCACACCCCAGTGCTGCAGGTGAGCTTCGTCGACCATCCATCGCGCCTGTTCCTGTTGCGCACGCGCATGCATGGGTTACCGGTGAGCGGGCTGCATCAGTACGATGATCGCGGCGCCTCCATGGACATCCGCCTGCTGGGATTGCTGCACGTGGCGGATGCCCGTGGCGACGCGTTCGCCCGTGCCGAGACGGTGACCGTACTGAACGATTTCTGCATCATGGCGCCAGCCGTGCTGATCGACGAGCGCTTCACCTGGGGGCCCATCGACGATCGGCAGTGCGGCGTGACCTTCCGCAACGGGGAGCGGGTGGTACACGCGCAGCTGTTCTTCGACGAGCACGGTGATCTCGTGGACTTCAGCAGCGCCGATCGACAGGTGCGTCCGGACGACGGCGAACGCTGGAGCACACCGCTGCGCCAGTATCATGAGTTCGGTGTTGCCCGGCTGGCCAGTGAAGGGGACGCGATCTGGCACTTCGCGAACAAGCCGTCGTGGACGTACGGACGTTTCTCGATTCGTCGCGTACGCTACAACGTGCCGCCGGACGAACTGCCGCGCGCGGAGCAACTGGAGCGCTGACCCGACGCGGAGCGGTACGGGAGGCGGGCGCCCTCCCGTGACCGCCCGATTATCTTCCGCGCCATGTCCATTGCTCCGTCGTCCCTGCGGGTCGCGATCGTCGGATCGGGCCCGGCCGGTTTCTATGCTGCCGAGTCGCTGCAGAAGGCGGCGCCCGGTATCGCGATCGACCTGATCGATCGGTTGCCCACGCCGTTCGGTCTTGTGCGCGGTGGCGTTGCCCCCGATCACCCCAAGATCAAGTCGGTCACCCGCGTCTTCGAGCGAATCGCCACCCAGCCCGGCTTCCGGTATCTGGGGCATGTGCGGGTCGGCGAGGATGTCACGGTAAACGAGCTGCGCGCCCGCTACCACGCGCTGCTCCTCTGCTACGGGGCGGAGACGGATCGCCTGCTGGGCATTCCCGGCGAGTCGCTGGCGGGAAGCCATGCGGCCACCGAGTTCGTGGCGTGGTACAACGGGCACCCCGACTACGCCGGGGCCACCTTCGACCTGACGCAGCGCGAGGTGGCGGTGGTGGGCATCGGGAACGTGGCGATGGACGTGGCGCGCATTCTGGCCAAGCCCCCGCAGCTGCTTGCCGCGACCGACCTGGCCGATCATGCCTTGCAGGCGCTGGCGACGTCGCAGGTGCAGACGATTCACATCATTGCGCGGCGGGGGCCGGTACAGGCGGCATGCACCACCCCGGAGCTGCGTGAGCTGGGCGAACTCGACGGGGTGGATGTGGTCGTGGATCCGCGCGACCTCGAGCTCGACGCCGCGAGCGAAGCGGAGCTGGCGGCCATGGAAGACCGCAATCCGGCGAAGAACCTCGACGTGCTCCGCGAATGGGCAGCGCGTCCTCTCACTGGCGCACCGCGGCGCGTGGTGATGCACTTCAACGCGTCACCCGTGGCGCTGCATGGCACCACCCGCGTGGAACGCCTGACGATCGTCCGCAACCGACTCGAAGCCGACGGACGCGGCGGCGTGCGGGCGGTGGCGACCGACGAAACGCACGACCTGTCGGTGGGGCTGGTCTTCCGCTCGGTGGGGTACCGTGGCAAGGCGCTGCCGGGGGTGCCGTTCGACGACCGGGCCGGTGTGGTGCCGAACCTGAACGGGCATGTGGTGGAGGGCGCGGGGAGTCAGGCCGTCGTGCCCGGGCTTTATGTGGCGGGGTGGATCAAGCGTGGGCCGCAGGGGATCATCGGCACCAACAAGCTGTGCGCCGCCGACACGGTGACACAGCTGCTGGCCGACGTGGCCGCCGGGCAGATCCCGGCGGTGCGCGATGATCTGCCGTCGATCGACGCGCTGCTCGCCGAGCGTGGCGTGTCCGTTACCAGCTGGACCGACTGGCAGACGCTCGACAAGGCGGAGCAGGCGCGCGGGGCAGCGGCGGGGCGCCCGCGCGTGAAGCTGACGAACGTCGCGGAGATGCTGGAGATCGTCGCCGCGCATCGCTGAGCGGCGTGTTGCCGCGTTTCAGGCGTGCGCCAGATGCCCCGCGTGCTCGCGCACATCGGCGGGCCAGGCGGCCATGAGCGCGTCCATGCGATCGAGGTCACCGGCAAAGAGCGCGCGGATGACCTCCTCGTAGGCGGGAAGATGGCCGGCCATGGCGTGCAGGAAGTGATAGGCCGCCTCCCGCGCGTTGCGCGTGTGCTCGTCGGCCGCGCCCGCCTTGCGGGCGTGCTCGACGAGTTTGCGCAACGTGACCGACGCGCCACCCGGTTGCGCGGCCAACCACTCCCACTGGTGTGGCAGCAGCGTGACTTCCCGAGGGACGACGCCCAGTCGCGGGCGCCCCGGACCACGGGGCGCTGCCGGGGCCGACTCGGGTGCCGCATAGCGCGCGGCAATCTCCGCCGGCGAACCCCGCGTGTCGATGTCCACTTGCCGACCGGTCGCATCCTCGAAGAGCAGCAGCCACTTGGACCCGCCGCGGCTTGCCTCGAGCAGGGCCACGGCCATATCAGGAAGCGAACCGGCCGCGAGCCGTCGGTGCCCGTCGAAAAGGGTATGAGACATGCTGAGTGGGGTTGTTTTGTCCGGGTATAAATTGGAATATACCCGGGTCAATTGTCGCCGCAAGGTGTCGCGGCGCATTTGGGCACCTCTGGTGTCGCTGCGGGGGTGGCTGGCGGCGTACCGCGATGTTCATTCCCACATGCTCTGGATACAGCCCCTTCGGCCACACCGGCGCCGCCCGGCGCTGCTGCTCGCCATCGTTGTCGCCGCCACCAGTGCGGCGTGCACCCCCCGCACGGCGCCAGCCCCGGCCCCCCCGTCCTCGTTGCCGGTAGCGGCGGCGCGTGATCGCACGCCGCGCGTGGCGATCATGTCCGCGTTCGATGCCGAATGGCAGGCGTTGCGCGCCGCCACGACGATCACCCGCACCGAAGTGGTGAACAATCGCACCTATCACTATGGGCGCTTGCGCGGGCATGACGTGGTGCTTCTGCTGAGCGGCTTCAGCATGGTGAACGCCGCCATGACGACACAGGCGCTGCTCGACCGGGTGCCCGTGCGCGCCATCGTCTTCAGTGGCATTGCCGGCGGCGTGAACCCCGGGCTCCACGTGGGTGATGTGACCGTGCCGGCGCAGTGGGGGAACTATCAGGAGCAGGTCTTCGCGCGCGAAACACCGCAGGGGTTCGCGCCGTCGCGTAGGACGACCGACTTCGGTGGCTACGGGATGATGTTTCCGCAGGGCACCTCGGTCACCGTGCGTCATGCGCCGCCGGATTCACTGGAACGACGTTTCTGGTTTCCGGTGGACTCGCAGGCGCTTGGCATTGCGCGCACGATTGCCGGCCGCTTCACGCTCACGCGCTGCGTGCAGGCCGATCGGTGTCTCGAGCACACGCCCAAACTGGTGGTGGGTGGCAACGGGGTGAGCGGACCCACGTTCGTGGACAACGCCGCGTACCGCGAGTGGGTCTGGCGCACCTTCCGCGCCGATGCGCTCGATATGGAGTCATCGGCCGTGGCGTTGGTGGCCCATGAGAATCAGGTGCCGTTCATTGCGTTCCGCTCACTCTCCGACCTTGCCGGTGGCACCGAGGCGCCGAACGAGGCGCGCATCTTCGGTCGTCTGGCCGCCGAGAACTCGGCGGCGGTGGTCATGGCATTCCTCGATGCGCTGCCGCGCCACGCCTTCGCCGGGCCGCGCGATCGGTGAAGCAGTACTTCGGCTTCGCGACGCACGGTACCACGTGGCGCACCGAGATCATGGCCGGTGTGGCCACGTTTCTCACGATGGCGTACATCATCGTGGTAAACCCGGCCATCCTCGAGGCCGCCGGTCTGCCGCGTGAGGCGTCGATCACCGCCACCATCCTGTCGGCGGCGTTCGGCACGCTGATCATGGGCGTGTATGCGCGGCGGCCCTTCGCCATTGCGCCGTACATGGGCGAGAACGCCTTCATCGTGTTCACGGTGGTGAAGGGGCTGGGCGTTCCCTGGCAGACGGCGCTGGGCGCGATCTTTCTGGCCGGTGTGCTCTTCACCGCGCTTACGCTGCTGGGTGTGCGCAGTTGGCTTGCCGCCGGTATTCCGTCGAGTCTCAAGCACAGCTTCACCGTGGGGATCGGGCTGTTCCTCACCTTCATCGGTCTGAACGCCATGGGGGTGGTGCAGCTGGGTGTCCCGGGCTCGCCGGTGGCGCTGGGCGCGCTCAACCGTGCCACCACGCTGGTCGCCATTGGCGGGTTCTTTGCCACTGCCGTGCTGCTCGCCCGCAAGCATCGCCGTGCGCTGCTGCTGGGCATCATCATCACGTCGGTCCTTTCCTTCGGCGCGGGCATCACGCCGCTTCCGTCGGGGGTGGCCAGCGCGCCCCCGTCGCTGGCGCCGCTGTTCGGTCAGCTGGACATTGCGGGCGCGCTCACGCTGAAGGCGCTGCCGGTGGTGGTGATCGTGTTCGTGATGGCGTTCGTGGATACCATTGGCACGCTCATCGGGCTTGGCGCCCGGGCGGGGCTGCTCGACGCTTCGGGCAATCTCCCCGAGATGGAAAAGCCCATGCTCGCCGACGCCGTGGTGAACATGGCGGCGCCGGTGTTCGGGACCACCACCTGCGGCGCGTTCGTGGAGTCGGCGGTGGGGATCGAGGCGGGTGGTCGCACGGGTGTCACGGCCATCGTGGTGGCGGTGCTCTTTCTCGCGTCGCTGTTCTTTGCGCCGCTGTTCACCGCCATTCCCGCGCACGCCACCGGTGTGGCCATCGTCTCCATGGGCGTGCCCATGCTGGGGGCCATGGCCACCCTGGATTTCTCCGACTCCACCGAGTGGGTGCCGGCTTTTCTCACGATCGTGCTCATGGCCTTCACGTACAACATCGGCGTGGGGATGACTGCCGGTCTGCTGGCGTACCCCGTCCTCAAGGTGGGCACCGGGCGGGCGCAGGAGGTACCGGCCGCCATGTGGTGGCTGGCGGCCATGTCACTGCTCTTCTACGCCGTGTACCCGTACCACTGACCGGCCCCGCCCGCGAGGCGTTGCATGGCGGCCAGCCCCTCGTCGCCGATGTCGAGGCTGTGGGCGTTCACGTAGAGGGCGATGTGCCGTGCGCATACCTCGGGGGACATCTCCTGGGCGTGCGCGCGCACATAGTCGCGGCTCGCCGCGGGATGATCAAAGGCGTACTGCACGGAATCGCGAATGGCACGCTCGAGGTCGACGCGCAGCGTGGCGTCCAGATCACTGCGTGCGCAGATCCCCGCCAGCGGCACCGGCAGCCCCGTGGTGCGTTCCCACCAGTCGCCCAGGTCGATCACCTGCACCAGACCATGCTCGGCGTAGGTGAAGCGGCTCTCGTGAATGATGAGGCCCGCCTCCACCTCGCCGTCGGCAACGGCACGCAGGATGCGATCGTAGCGCAGCTCGACGACCTCGGTCAGCGCGGGTGCGGCGAGGCGCAAGAGGCGATAGGCCGTGGTCTCACGTCCCGGAATGGCGAGCCGGCCGCGGGCGACCTGGGCCAGCGACCGCGCCTCGCGTGCCACCACGAGCGGCCCCACGCCCATGCCAAGAGCGGCGCCACTGCGGAGCAGCGTGTAGCGGGCGCCTGCCGCCGCGAAGGCGCCAACGCTCAGCTTGGTGAGATCGAAGGCCCCGTCATGGGCGCGCCGGTTGAGCGCCTCGATGTCGAGCAGTACCGGCCGGATGCGCGCCGGCGCGTTCACCAGCCCGTGCACGAGCGCGTGAAAGGCGAACGTGTCGTTGGGGCATGGCGAGAAGCCGAAGGTCAGTTCACGCATGGGGCGGCCGCGTGTGGTGCGGGTTGTGTTGGAGGTTGTGTTGCAGCGCTGTCACCAGGAGCGGAGTGACCTCTACGATCGCGGCGAGGGCGACGCCAAAATGCCAGCGCGCCCGATCGGCCTCCTCGATGTCGTTCGAGATGGCACGCACCTCGATGGCGGGCACGCCGGCGAGTTGCGCGGCCCGCAGGACGGCGAAGCCTTCCATCGCCTCGACGTCGCAGTCGCTGGTGCCACCGACGCGGCCGCTCGTGCCAATGCACGTGCATCGGGCGTGCGGGAGCTGGTCTCGGACGCACTGCAGCAGCGCCGCCGACGGGGTGAGGTCGCGCGGCGCCCACTCCGCCGGAATGTCCCCCAGGTCGCAGTAGCGCGAATGCTCACCCACCACGAGCGTGCCGGGGGGGCAGGCCCAACGCTGCCGAGCGCCGGCAATGCCCACGTGCAGCAGTGCCTCGGGGCGATGCTCGGCGATGGCGCGCGCGGTGCGCACGGCGGCTTCCACCGGCCCCACACCACAAGCCACGCCAATCCAATCGCCGGGCGGCGCCAGTTCATGGCTGGTGGCGGCAACCACGAGGATTCGAGCGGGCGAAGTCATGCGGGAAGTGTACGCGGATCGGCGCGGCGCATGGGTCCTCAGCGCGGCAGTTGGCCGCCCCACGCGGCCGGGTCGACGTCGGCCATCGACTGCGACAACGCCCACGCGTGTCCGGCGGGATCGCGCACCACGGCCTGCCGTTCGCCATCGGCGCCGGTCACTGGAGCGGCGAGCGGCGCGAAGCCCAGGTCCATTGCGCGCTGCCAGGCGGCGTCGACATCGGGGACGCGCACCACCAGCGTGGCCGGGGGACGTCCGCCACTGGCCGGCGCTTGGTTTGCGTCCCAGGCCGCCACGACCACGGCCCCGTTGCCCAAGGTGAGCTGCACACGCTCGCCGGGAACGCGCAGGCGCTCGGTGCACCCCAACAGCGCCACCAGCCACTGGACCGCCGCATCAACATCCGGGTAGCTGCGGGTGGGGATGAAGGTGCTGTCCGGTACCGAGCGGTTGACCGGCAGGCCACCAAAACGCTGACGCACCTCCGCCCACGCTGCGGGGGTGACATGGCGCAGGCGTTCGGCCTGCGCCGCGAGCATGCCTGACCACGCGCTGGCGTGCCGGTCGCAGGATTCGGCAGTCGCGAACCCTTCGTGTCGCAACGTACAGCGGGTCACGGCCGCATCGACTGCCTCCAGCGCGACCGTGACCAGCGTTTCCACGCCGCCGGTCCCCGCGGGACCGGTCACCCACGTGAACTGTACGGCGGAGGGCGGGGTGAGGGAGCGGAAGCGCCCGAAGTGTGGATACCGCAGGTCCGGGGCGCCGGCCGCCCCCGGTACGACCACGTCGAAAGCAAAGGCCGCACCAACACGGCGCGTCAGGTGCACGGTGTCGGGGCTTGCGAACCAGAGCCCCCATCCGCAGGTCCACGCGTCGTAGGCGAGGGTGACATCAAGGGGCAGTTCGGCCGTGCAGGAGAGCGCATGCATGATGGATGATATCGCGCGTGCCGCACCCCGTGGAGTGCGCTGTTGCCACGTCGCCGACCCCGCTAGCATAGAAGCCATGGCGATGACTGCATACCAGGCACGCGTGGACCGCTGGATCAGCCAGTTCGAGGAAGGCTATTTCCACCCTCTCACCAACCTCGCGCGACTCACCGAGGAAGTGGGCGAGTTTGCGCGCGAAGTGAATCACCGGTTTGGCCAGAAGCCGAAGAAGCCTGGGGAGGCCGACGCCGATCTCGCCATGGAGATGGCCGACATTCTGTTCGTGCTGATCTGCATGGCGAACCGCGAGGGGATCGATCTCGATGCCGCCTTCGATCGCATGATGATCAAGGTCGAAACCCGCGACGCCAATCGGTGGACGCGGAAACCCACCGCGCCGTGAGCCGTACGGCACTCCGCCTCTATCCTGCACACCGCCCCGCCGCCCTCCCGTTCATGCCATCCAGACTCTCTCCTCTTCGTTTCGCGCCGCGGGTTGTGCGGCACCTGCTCGCCGCGACCGCCGTGGTCGCGCTGGCCTCCTGTGGCGACAGCAGTACCGCGCCTGCAGAGTCCGCCCTCTTCGGGACCGTGGTGGTGTTCGGCGCCAGCCTCGACGATACCGGCAATGCCTGCAACGCGCTGCCCACGTCGTGCCCGCCCTTCCCGTACGCCAACGCCCGTTTTTCCAACGGGCCCCTGTGGGTGGAGCAGATGGCGGAACGGCTGAACGCCCGCGTGGCTCCGGCGCGTGGCGGCGGGACCAACTACGCCTTCGCGGCAGCGCGCACCGGGCCCATTGCCGGCGTGAACAACGCGGCGCCGAACATGGTCCAGCAGGTGGATCTCTATCTCCAGGCGGGAAGCACGACCGGTCGTGACGTCGCGCTGCATGTCGTGAACGCGGCCACGGTGGGCAACGACATCACCGACGCGCTGACCCTGGGGCGCACCAACCCGCAGGCGCCGGCGGCCGTGATTGCGGGGGCCGTTGCCAACATTGCCGGCATCGTGGGCAAGCTGTATACGGGTGGCGCCCGGCATATCCTGCTGCTCAACAGCACCGATATTGGTCGCACTCCGCAGGCCACGGCGCTCGGGGCCCTGGCGGCGTCCACGGCAACCGCGCTGTCGACGCAATTCAACAGCGCGCTCAGCGCCCAGATCGTGTCACTGCGCGCGGCGTCACCGGGGCTGACCATCTATCTGGTTGACCTCGGAGCGTTCACGGCGCAGGTGTTCGCCAATCCCTCATCGTTCGGCTTCACGAATGTCACCGCACCCTGTGTGTCGCTGTCACCGCCCTCGTTGTGCGGAACGCCGGGGAGCTTCTTCTTCTGGGACGCGTTCCACCCGACCGAAGCCACGGGGCGTCTGGTGGCGCAGCGTGCCCTCACCGCGCTGGGGCGCTGAAGCCGGCTTGGTACGGCGCTCTCCCCGCCGTGGCACACAATGCCCGATCGTGCACTCAGCGCGCGATCGGGCGTTCCTGCAGGCCGTCGCTGATGTACCGGCGCAAGGTGGTGGCGTCGAACGGCTTCGCCAGAAAGCGGGTGGCGGCATCTTCACCGATCTCGGCGAGTGCGTCGTCACGATCGTAGCCGCTCACGATGATGACGGGCAGCTGCGGATGGGTGGAACGCAGCTCGGCGAGCACCTCGGCCCCGCCCATGCCGGGCATGGTGAGGTCGAGCAGCACCACCGACACGTCGTGCGCGTGTGTGCGGAACTGCGCCACGCCGCGGGCCCCGTCTTCCGCCTCTACCACCTGCAACCCCATGCGGCGGGCCACCCGCGCCGCCACCTCGCGGATGGGCGCCTCGTCGTCGACGATGAGCACCGTGCCCGTCACCACGTTCGCGGCGGTGGTGGCCAACGGCAGCACGTCGTAGTCGGGTGAGGGCGCGCGACGCAGGTAGATGTCGAAACGTGTGCCGTCGGGGCCCGTGCGTGTCAGTTCCAGCACGCCGTCCAGCGACTTCACGATACCGCGCACGGCACTGAGTCCGAGGCCGCGCCCCGAGGCCTTGGTGGTGAAGAACGGATCGAACATGCGGGCACGTACCGATTCCACGATGCCGGCGCCCGTGTCCTCGACGGTGATCTGCAGCCATCCGTGTGTGCACGACTCGCCTCCGTGCAGGGTGGATGGCGCGCCACGGCCAACGTGCAGGCGTACGGTGCCCGGTTGATCGCGGATCGCCTCGGCGGCGTTCGTGAGCAGGTTGAGCAGGACCTGGGAGAGTTGCGCCGGATCCAGGTCGACCCACAACGGTTCCGGCATCTCGTCGGCCACGAGCGTGGCCTTCTTGGACTGCGACGCGCGCACGATGGGAATGATGTCGGCGATCACATCGCGTGCGTCCACCACCTCGCGCCGGAGACTCGCACGGCCGGCATACGCCAGCATCTGTCGCGTCAGTTCGGCGGCGCGGCGGCTGGCGGCGGCAATGCGATCGAGGGAAACGGACACATCGTCGGGGCGGTTGAGCGATTCGCGCGCCAACTCGGTATTGCCGATGATGGCGCCGAGGATGTTGTTGAAGTCGTGCGCAATGCCGCCAGCCATGACCCCCAAGCTTTCGAGCTTCTGCACCTGCTGGACACTGGCGTCACGCGCCCGTCGTTCCGCCTCGGCGCGTGCGCGCTCGGTGAGATCGGTGCCGATGAGTCCGGTGGCGTAGGGCACCCCGTTTTCACGCAGCAGCGGGAACGCCACCACCTGCCATCCTCCGGCATGGCTGGTGGCGTCGAGCATCACTTCCTGTTCCACCACACTGTGCTCACGGCGTGAGCGCTCAATGAGTGGCGACAGGGTGCGGGCGCTGGCCCCCAGCACATCGGTCAGCCGCTGCCCGGGCGCCGCATTCGCCGGGACGCCGCTCACGGTGGCCACGCGATCGTTGGCGAGCAGCACCGTGTCGTTGAGATCCACCACCAGCACGAGCGTGGACGAGTTGTTCACGACATCCTGCAAGAGGGCGCGGTTGGTCTGCGCCGCCACCAGTGCGCGCTGTGTGGCATCCACCTGCGACTCGAGGCGCCCGTACAGCGTTTCGAGTCGCTCCGTCATGATGTTGAACGCACTCGCCAGCCGGCCCACCTCGTCACCGCTCTCCACCGGGGTACGCACACCGAAGTTCCCCGCCGCCACCTTGGACGCGGCGTCGGCCACCTTGAGCACGGGGCTCGTAAAGCGTCGGGCAATGGTGGTCACGCCGAGGGCCAGCAGGACGGTGGCGAAGAGCCCGATGATCAGCGTCTGCGAGAGCAGCAGGCGTGCCGGGGCGAGCGCCGCTTCCTGTGGCGTTTCCACGACGAGCGCGAGCTCAAGCTCCGGGATCCACCGCCAGGCGCCCAGCACCGCGCGACCGGCGTAGTCGGTGTACAATCCGGCCCCGCGGCCCCCGGCCAGTGCGCTGTCGATGGCCAAGCTGTGGACGCCGCGACGCACGCCTTCGCGACCGAAGCGCTGGGCCGATACGAAGGCCGCAAACCGGTTCACGAAATAGGCATCGGTGGGAAGCCGCGCGTTCGCCTGGTGCCCCCCCGCCGCTTCCATGCGCGTGAGATCGAGGTGTGCAGCGAGCAGCGCCACCGTGCTTCCGGCGCGGCGAACAGGCGCGGCAATGGTGAGGCGCGGCCGTCCGCTCGTGGCACTCAGATAGATCTTCTGCGTGTAGGTGCTGTCCCGCGCGAACTGGTAGAACTCCTCATCCACGGCATAGCGTCCTACCTGTGCTCGGTCGGTCGAGTGCGCCACCCGTCCGCCGGGCACGAGAATCAGCTGCACTTCCTCGGTCTCCAGTACACTGGCGAGTGTCAGGCGCAGCGGGACACTGTCGGTGCGCGCGAGCGTGCTGTCGAGACGCGTCGTGAGTTCCGCTGCCTCGAGTTCCACGAGCGCCCGCTGCCTTGCGAGCCACTCGCTGGCTCGCTGGGTTTCCTCCGAGGCGTCGGCGTCGAGCTGAGCCTGCACCCGTTCACGTAGCGCCGACGAGGCGGTGCGGTAGGAGGTCCAGGCGCCGACGGCGGCCACGCCGAAGCTCAGGGCAAAGACGGCCGCTGAGAGGCGGGCCGTGATGGTCTGCGGCATCCACGCCCGAATCATCACCGTGGTGACAGCGTCACGCGGAACAGCAGCGAATCCCTATCCATTTCGAGTAGGGTGGCGCCACGAATGGGATCACCGGAGCCGTTGAACCGGTAGTACGCGAAGGCGCCGTCGAAGGGGGCACCCGAGCGCAGCGCCGTGGCGAGGGCGAGACCGCCGCTGGCCCGCGCGCGTTCCGCGGCGCGGGCAATGAGCCGAATGGCGTCGTAGGTCGCGGCGCCAGTGGCGCGTGGGCGCTCACCGAGGTACCGCGCGTTCCAGCGGTCACGAAAGGTTCGTACGCCTTCGCGATCGCTGCGGCCGTCCCAGTTGCCCACGATGATGCTGCCATCGATGTCCTGGCGCCCGCGTAGCGCGATGGCATCCCAGGCGTCGCTGCCGAGAAACGGTCCGCGAAAGCCGGCCGCACGGAAGAGGCGCACCTGCGAGGTATCGCGCACCGAAAAATTGGGGAGCAGTACCGCGTCGGGGGCATTCCGCATGAGTTGCCGGATCTGCATGCCCTGATCACCCACGTCATCGACGTGGTATGTCGCCACGCCCACCATGCGCCCGCCGCGGGCCGTGAAGGTGCGCCCGTACAGCTCGACGACGCCGCGGCTGTACTCACTCGCGGCGCTGAAGAGGGCAGCCGTTCGGCGCAACCCCAGCGAGTCGAAGGCATACCGGGCCAGCACTTCGCCCTGGTCGGCGTCGAGAAAGGCGAGCCGCATGACGTACGAACGCTTTGCGGTGACCTTGGGGCTGGAGGCCATGGGGGCCACAAGCGGTACCTGTGATTCCTCGGCCACCGCGCCGGCGGCAATGGCGAGCGGGCTGAACTGCGGGCCCACGAGCACATCGATCGAGTCGAGGTTGATGAGTGCACGCGCCGCCGCGGCCGCCGCATCCGGCCGGTTGGCCGTTTCCCGCTCGATGAGGACGAGGCGATGCGAGACGCCGTCAATGAGGGCGCCGCCCGTGGCATTGAGCTCGTCGACGGCCATGCGGGCCGCAAGGCGCGCTGGCATTCCCGACGCATTCCGAGCCGGTCCTTCGAAAACGCCAATGAGGCCGATGCGCAGGATTGGCGGTGGTGGCGGCGAGGCACACGAGGCGAGCACTGAAGCCACCATCATGGCGCACAGAAGGCGTGCCAGGGACATGGGGGCACGTTAGGAGGCGAACCCGAGGGGCGCAACACACCGTGAGCGGCGAGATGTTCCATGGCGCATGTTGTGCAATGCCCGTTTCCTGTATTCCTGATTCGAGAACGCTACGGTCGCGAGCGTGCGCATGCTGACGGTCTGGGCCTACGGCATGGTGATCGCCTTCATGACGCTCATCATGACGCGCCGACTCTCTCCACTCACGGCGCTCATTCTGGTGCCCACCGTCGTGGGGGTGCTGGCCGGGTTCACCGGGGAGTTGGGGGCCATGATGGTGCAGGGGATCACCCGGCTGGCGCCCACCGGCGTGATGCTGCTCTTCGCCATTCTCTACTTCGCGGTCATGATCGACGCGGGGCTGTTTGCCCCGTTCGTGCGCCGGCTGGTATCGCTGGTGCACGGCGATCCGGTGCGGGTGGCCGTTGGCACGGCGGCACTGGCGCTGCTGGTCTCGCTCGATGGTGATGGCTCCACGACGTACATGATCACCACGGCAGCCATGCTGCCGCTGTACCGCGCGCTTGGCATGCACCCGCTGGTCCTGGCGTGCGTGACAATGCTGGCGTCGGGGGTGATGAACATCCTGCCGTGGGGCGGCCCCACGGCACGCGCGGCCAGCGCTCTGGGTGTTGATGTGGACGACGTCTTCGTACCCATGGTGCCAGTCATGGCGGTGGGAATTGCCTGGACGATCTTCGTGGCGTACCGGTTGGGGCTGGGTGAACGCCGACGTCTGGAGGCCAGTGCGGCCAACGCGGCGGCCAACGTGACGCCAGGACCAACCGGCCGCGACGTGGCGACGGGTACGTGGGCGGGCGGCACCGATGATGATGCCCGCTTCATGCGTCCCGATCGCCTGTACGTGAACGCCATGCTGACGCTCGGGCTGCTGGTGGCGCTCATGGCGGGCGTTCTGCCGCTCCCCGTGCTGTTCATGCTGGCCTATGCGGCCGCCGTGCTTCTCAATTATCCCGCGCTCGACGACCAGAAGGCGCTGCTGGCGCGCCATGCCGGCAATGCGCTCGCCGTGGTGGGGCTGATTTTCGCCGCCGGCGTGTTCACCGGCATTCTCTCGGGGACGAAGATGGTGGATGCCATGGCGAACAGCGTGGTCACGCTGGTACCGCCGGCGTTGGGGCCGTATCTGGCCGTCGTCACGGGCGTGCTGAGCATCCCCTTCACCTTCTTCATCTCCAACGACGCGTTCTACTTCGGCGTGCTCCCCATTCTCGCGAAGGCGGGCGAGGCGTACGGCCTGACTGCGGCGGAAATGGCGCGCGCCTCGCTCGTTGGCCAGCCTGTGCACCTGCTGAGCCCCCTCGTGCCCTCCACCTTCCTGCTGGCGGGGCTGTGTGGTGTGGAGTTCGGCGAGCATCAGCGCTTCACACTGCGGTGGGCGCTGCTGTCGGCGCTGGTGCTGCTGCTGGGTGGTGTCATCCTGCTGGTGATTCCGCTGGTGGGGACGCGCTGAGGTCGCCGCGGGCAGTCAAGTGAGGGGGCGGGACGGTCGATGCTTCCCCTGTGTCTCATCGTCCGGTCTTCCATGATCCGTCGGGGCGTCGCGGCCGCGCCCTGCGCCAGCTCCTCGTCGCGTGTCTCGGCGTTGCCGTCCTTCTGGGCGGTTCGCTGGCCATTGGCGTCCTGAATCCGCCCGTCGTGGAGCCGCTGCCGATGGCGCGTTCGGCTGGCGTGTTGACCGGGGCACGGGCGCGGCAGACGCCCGGTGGGCCTGCGGCGTCCCACGAATGTCCCCGGCAGGGGTGCCCGGCCATGACCGTCCCCAGCCGAACCGGCGCGCCCGTTGCCGACCCGATCGTGGCGGGCTTTGTGGTACAGTGGGATGCGGCCAGTCGGGCCACGCTGCAGCAGTACGGTGATCGTCTGGATTGGGTCATCGTGGAAGGCGCCTTCCTGGGCCGCGGGAAGCGTGACGAGGTGACCGTTACGCTCGACCCGGACCTGCTCGACGATGCACGGCGCCATGACGCGGCGGTGCATCTCATGATCACCAACTTCGGCGCCTCCAGCTTCGATTCGTCGCTCGTGACCGCCGTCGTGGGGAGTGCCGCAGCACGAGACCGCGCCGTGACGCAGCTGGCCGCCGCGGTGCGCGACCAATCGCTGCAGGGCGTCGTGGTGGACTTCGAGTTGGTGCCGGCGTGGGCGCACCCGCAGGTGCTGGCGTTCATCGCGCAGCTGCGGCAGGCGATTCGCCCGTACGATGCCGTGGTGTCGGCGGCGCTTCCCGTAGCCGCCGAAGACGGGTATCCGATGGCCGCCTACGGGGAGGCGCTCGACTATGTGATCCCCATGCTCTACGACGAGCATGCCTCACTGACCGAGGCGGGGCCTGTGGCGAGCAGTGCGTGGTTCGCCGAGCGACTCGATGCGGTGCTTGCTGATGTGCCGTCAGCCAAAATCATCGCTGCGGTGGGCCAGTACGGCTATCACTGGCGCAGCGATCGATCCCAGGCCGCCACCGTGAGTGTTGGTGAAGCCATGGCGCTCGGGCGCGCCGCTGCCGCTGGCCCGTGGTTCGACGCCCGCACGCGCAATCCGTACGCCTCCTGGCGGACGCCGGAGGGGATCACACACAAGGTGTGGTATCTGGATGCCGCCACGCTGTGGAATCAGCTGAAGGTGGTCACCGGTACGGGCGCCGCCGGGGTGGCGTTGTGGCGGCTGGGTGGCGAGGATGCCACGCTCTGGCGCGTCCTCGCCCGCACCGGTCTCATCGGACACCCCAATTCGCTGCGCGCACTCCCCAACGACGGCGTGTCGGTGATCGTGGGCGACGGCGAGGTGTTGGCTGTGGAGGGACACCAGGGTACGGGGTGGCGCACGATCGTCACCGATGCGCAGGGCTTCGTCGAGCGGCAGGCGCTGGTGCGTCCACCCGGGGGCTACCTCATTGCCCGTGGGGGTGCCGCCGCGAAGCAGGTCGCCCTCACGTTCGATGACGGGCCCGACGAGACCTTCACTGCGCCCATTCTCGACACGCTGGCGTCGCGCAAGGCGGTGGCGAGCTTCTTCGTGGTGGGACGCCAGGTGCAGAAGCTGCCGGCGCTGGCGCAACGCATCGTGCGTGAAGGGCACGAGATCGGCAACCACTCGTGGAGTCATCCCGAGTTCGCCACGTTGAGCGACGCCGCCATGCGCATGGAGCTCGCCGCAACCGGGCGTGTGGTCGAGGCGGTCACCGGACATCGTCCACTGCTCTTTCGTCCGCCGTACATCGGCGACGCGAGGCCCGCCACGGCGGAGCGGCTGCGCCCCATGGCGGTGGCCAACGAATTGGGGTACCGGGTGGCCGGTCTGGAGATCGACACCAAGGACTGGTTCGAGTCGAATCCGCAGCGAATCATTGCCAACGCGCTGTCTGCGCTCGAGCGGAAGAACGGGCGCATCATTCTCCTGCACGACGCCGGTGGCGATCGCGCCTCCACGATTGCCGCGATCGGGCCGCTCATCGACTCACTTCGTGCGCGGGGCTACGAACCCACCACCGTGGCTGGCCTGCTGAACGTGGTGCCGCAGGCGGGCACCCCCAGCGCACCGGGAGATGAAGCCCCTCAGCGGCTGCTCAATCTGGCTGCGCTGCAGTTGGCGTCGTGGGCCGAGCGCACGCTGGTCGCGATCTTTCTGGTGGCGCTCGTACTGGGGCTGCTGCGGCTCGTAGCCATCGGGACTCTGGCGGGGCTGCAGCGGTTCGTGCCACGCTTCGCGCGACCGCGGTACGGACGGCGCGCCGATGATGCGGCCTACACGCCCATGGTGACCGTCGTCCTGCCGGCCTACAACGAAGCGCGTGTCATCGGGCGCACCGTGCGGTCCGTTCTGTCGCAAACGTACCCGCGGTTCGAGGTGCTCGTGGTGGATGACGGCTCGACCGACGGGACCGCGGCGGCAGCGCTCGCGGCGACCACCGATCCGCGGGTGCGCGTCATCACGCAGCCCAACGGCGGAAAGGCGTCGGCCATCAACCACGGCATGTCGCTCGCCGGCGGCGAGGTGATCGTCGTGACCGATGCCGACACGCTGCTCGCTGCCGATGCCATCACGCATCTCGTCCGCCCCCTGGCGGATCCGCGGGTTGGGGCCGTGGCGGGCAACGCCAAGGTGGGCAACCGCGTCAATCTCGTGACGCGCTGGCAGTCGGTGGAGTACGTGACGAGTCAGAATCTCGACCGTCGCGCCTTCGTCCTGCTCAACTGCATCACCGTGGTGCCGGGCGCCATCGGTGCGTGGCGTCGCGACGCGGTGCGCGATGCCGGCGGTTTCCGCACTGACACGCTCGCGGAGGATCAGGATCTCACCATGACGCTGCTGCGTCGTGGGCATCGCGTGGCGCTGGCCGATCAGGCCGTCGCCCTCACCGAAGCCCCCGAGTCCTTCGACGCACTGCTCAAGCAGCGGTTTCGCTGGAGCTTCGGCACGCTGCAGTGTGCCTGGAAGCATCGCGGCGCGCTGGGGCGGCGCCATGCCGGGGCCCTGGGGCTCGTGGGGCTGCCGAACATCTGGCTCTTTCAGCTCTTCTTCCCGCTGCTGGCGCCGGCGGCGGACATTGCCCTGCTGGCCACGCTGGCGCGCTTCCTCGGCGAGTGGCCGGCCATGGGCATCCACACGGCGTGGGCCCATGCCGCGCCCGTGATGCTGCTGTATCTGCTGTTCCTCGTGGTCGACACGGTAACCGCGCTCATTGGCGTGGCGCTCGAACCGGGCGAACGGCTTTCCCAGGCGCTGCTGGTGCCGCTGCAGCGCATCGCCTACCGGCAGGTGCTGTACTTGGCGCTGCTGCGTGCCATGCGTGCCGCACTCAAGGGGTGGGCCCCCGCATGGGGCAAGCTCGAGCGCACGGGGCGGGTACGCGCGGCGGAACGCTGAGGGGCATGCCCTGATACGCGTGGCGCACGTCGGCGGCACGGTTGCCTCCCTGGTGCCTCGTGCGGTGTGAGTCAGCACCCAGGAGCTGGCGCATACGCGCATGGGGCCTCGGCGTGTTGCCGAGGCCCCATGTGCAACACCGCGTCACGCTGCGCTACGGCAATCAGCAGGAGGGCGACGTGGCCGCGAGCAGCGCGTCGACCCGGGCGCTGGCAGGATCGGGCAGCTGCGGCACCTGTCCCGTGATCCGGGAAATGTTGAGCAGGCAGTTCTCGACTCTCTCGCCCAGGCTGGGCGTGCGGGTGGTGCCCAAACGGCTAAAGGCAATGGCCGCCACCCCCGCCACGTGCGGGGCCGCCATGCTGGTACCGCTGATCTCCATGTAGCGACCGGTGTTGGTCGTCGTCCCCGGCAGCCGACGGATGGTGCCACCGAGACAGTTCGTCGTGAACGTGGAGCAGACGGCGAGGATGTTGCTGCCTGGCGCGTACATGTCGACGAACGTGCCGCGGTTCGAGAACACGGAACGCACGTTACTGGACCGCGACGTGGAGCCCACCGTGATGACGCCAGTGAGGCCGCCGGGCACGACCACGGCTCGCGTGGATGGGAAGCGCAGATTGCTGTTTCCAGCCGACGCCACCACGACCGTGCCACCCGAACCGGAATTGGCCGGATCGGTGCCGAGGCGCACTTCGTTGATGGCGGCCTGGAATGCCTCGATCAAGGGCTGATTGGCCGAGGTCAAGGGCACACCGGCACCGAAGCCGAGGCTCATGTTGATGACGTGCGCGCCCTCGCGGCCGCACCAGCGTATGGCTGAAAGCACCACGTTGGCCGTGGCGCCGCCGCCAGCGTTGTCGAAGGTCCGTGCGTTCATCAGCGATGCATCCGGCGCCACCGATGCCATGCCGATCCCGTTGCTGACAACCGTGCTGGCCACGTGGGTGCCATGCCCGTTACCGTCGGCATTGGCCGCGGTGGTGTTGACGAGGTTGATGGCCTTTGACACGCGGCCGGCGAGGTCGGGGTGCGTGTCGTCGATGCCCGAGTCGATGATGCAGACGTTGACATTCGCGCCGTTGTGAGGCGTTGCCCACGCATTCGACGCGCGCACGAGCGGCAGGTTCTGCTGGCGCGGATCGACGGAGAAGAAATGCGCCGCACTCTGATCGGTGTCGAGCCTGAACTCTAGGTTCGGCATGACCTGATCGATCGAGCCGATCTTCCGGAGCGCTGCCTCGTTCGTGAGGCCCTTCACGACGGTGAGCTTGCTGAACGGATCGACGTACGTGACCACAGCGTGCTGCCGTGCGACTTCCTGCAGCATGTCGAGCGGCACGCTGCCGTCGGCGCCCATGGAATTGACGGTGACGATCACCCCGTTCGGGTCGGCGAGTTGTGTGGTGGTGAGGCGGGGCGGCTGCAGGTCGGCGCCAGCAATGGACTCGCCAGCCGGCGTGTCACTGGTGCAACCCATCACGAACAGGGCGGTGAGCGCCACGGCGCTGCGCCGCGCGAAAGTCGTAGACATGTCGTTCACGCGAGCGGGGAGGGGTCAGTGTGTGAAGGCGGCGTAACTCACGACGTGCGGCGGCGGCGGCGCGCGCCGACCGCCAGACTGGCCAGGCCAATGGCGGTCAGGGCGAGACTCGATGGCTCCGGCACCACGGAGAAGGCGAGGTCCCAGCTCTGCAGGCTCCCCGCGTCCCAGCTAAAGTCGTCCGTGATGCTCAGCGTCCAAGTGCCATTGGGTGAGAGCCCCGCAAACTTGCTCGGACTGTCATACCCGTTCAGTTCGTCGAACGGGAAGTAATCGCCGCTGGGGAGGTTCCCATTGGTGGTAAAGGCCCAGAAGTCGTTGAAGTCCAACAAGAACGCGCCGCTGCCCGGGTCGCCCTCGCCGAAGCTGTAGCTGCCGAGCAGGTTGGCGCTGAAACCAGCGTTACTGTTGACGGCATAGATGCCCGGGCGGTTCATGATCGTCCAACTGATGGCCTGGGCGAGCGTCGAGGACTCGAACGCGAGCCGGATGGTCAGGTCGCCCACCCACGTATGCGACACGCCATTCAACCGCACCGCCACCGACTGATTGGACGGCGACGTCCCGATGACTCCACCGAGACCGGAGACACTGATGGCCGATGACTGGGTGGTGTTGTCGATGACCCCCTGTGTCAGGATAGTTGTCGCACGGCCGGTGTAAGGGCATCGACCGTGTAGGACGCGTTGGGGGTGCAGGTGGAGCAGACGATGCCCGTGTACAGTGCCGCGTTCAAAGC
>VYLE01000409.1_pt1 | contig 25775 bp, 17 predicted proteins | sample 5114391 | NCBI WGS metagenome assembly VYLE01 (sample SAMN12291771, study PRJNA351875) | freshwater metagenome | isolation source: freshwater lake | place: USA: Michigan, Kent Lake | collected 2013-08-15
GAACGACAGCGCGGCCTCCGGCGCCGTGGCGCGGCGCCAGTCGGGCAAGGCCGCGCCGCGACGCGTTGCGGCGGTCTCGATCCGGGCCGCCAGCGCCGTCACCGTCGCGCAGTCGAAAATGTCCTCGAACGAGAAGTCGATGTCGAAGCGTTCGCGCAGCCGCGAGCGCATCTGCGTGACCGCCAGCGAGTCGGCGCCCAGTGCGAACACGTCCTGGTCGGCTCCGATCCGTGGCAGGTCGAGCAGGCCGGCCCAGATCTGCGCCAGCTGGATCTCCAGATCCGTGCGCGGCAGGTTGTCGTCCTTGGCGTCACTGGTCGCGGTGATCAGTCCGGCCAATGCGTTGCGCCTGACCTTGCCGCTGGCGCCCTTCGGCAGGCCGGCCACATGCCGGATCACGCTCGGCACCTTGTAGGACGCAAGGCGCTTCCGCGCGAACTGGCGCAATTGCTCCGGGCTTGCTTCGGAGCCCGGCCGCATCACCACGACGGCGGCGACGTTCTCGCCGAGCTTGGCGTGAGGAACGGCGAAGACGCCGGCCTCCAGCACCGAGGGATGGCTGAGCAGGACCTCTTCCACCTCGAGCGGCGAGATCTTCTGGCCGCCGCGATTGATGACGTCCTTGATGCGGCCGACGATGAAGAGATAGCCGTCCGCATCGAGATAGCCGAGGTCGCCGGTTCGGAACCATCCGTCGCGGAACGCGGCGCGCGTGGCCGCCTCGTCATTGTCATAGCCGCGGCACATGTTCGCGCCGCGCAGCATGATCTCGCCATGCGCGTCGGGCGGAAGCATCCGGCCGGTGTCGTCCATGATCGCGATCTCGGGCCCGGCGGCGCGGCCGACCGAGCCGATCTTGCGCCGTTCGAACGGATTGGCCGCGATCTGCGAGGCGGCCTCCGTCATGCCGTAGGTCTCCAGCACCGGCACGCCGAACATCGCCTCGAGTCCGTTGAGGATCGCAGGTGCCAGCGACGCTGAAGCGGAGCGAATGACGCGCAGCGACGACGGCCGCGCCAGGTCCGGGTTGGCTTCCGCCGCGGTGAGCAGGGCGCGATGGATGGTCGGCACCGCCGTGTACCAGGTCGGCTGAAGCTCCCGCATCCAGCCGAAAAAGGCGGATGCGTCGAAGCCATCGGTGCAGATCACGCTGGATCCGGCGGCGAGGGCCGTCAAAAGGCCGGAGATCAGGCCATGGGCATGAAACAACGGCAGAACGTTGAGCAGGCGATCCTGGGGAGCGAGCGCCAGCACACCGCCGGCATTGGCGGCGGACAGGCAGACATTGCGATGCGTCAGCGGGACCATCTTCGGCCGCGCCGCGGTGCCCGATGTCAGCAGGATGAAGGCGTCATCATCGCTGCCAGAGACTCCGCTCGCTTGAGACGGACCGACCACCGGCCCGAGGAATTCACAGCCGCCGAGATCGTCTTTGGGCCCCGGTCTGAAATCGATCACGGCGATGCCGAGCGCCTTGGCGACATCGCGGCTCGGTGAGTTGATGTCCGAGCGTGTCACCAGCGCCTTCAGCTTCAATTCGCTGAAATAGCGCTGCAGTTCGTCCGCCGTCAGGTCGGGATTGATGGGAACGCAGGGGCAGGCCGCCGCGACGGCGATCAGCGCCAGTGCGCTGTCGGCGCCGCGCGGCAGCGCCACCGCAATGCGGTCCGCAGGCGAGAGGCCAAGACCGCGCAGGGTGCCGACCAGTCGCCGGATGGTCTCGTCGAGCGCGCCATAGCCCAGCGGCGGCCGTCCGGGGCCGAGCAACGCCGGCGCCGCCGGCGCCTTTCGCGCGTGGAAATCGAGCAGCGCGCCGATATCGGCAAAGCGTCTCGCCTCGGCGCGCGCGCCGGCCGTTTCCCCGGCTCCGGATGCAATCTCCGACAACGCCATTCCCTTTTGATGTGATTGGGCTATTCTTCCCAAGAGTTAGGGAACGCGTCCAGTCCGAGGTGAAGTTTGGGCCCCAAAATCTGTGGTTGAGGGGCCTTTAGCCCTTCGACGGAGTGAGGGTCGGGCAGAATCACCATGCTGGAGAAGGAGCCGGAGACCGAAGGCGGGCTGAAGCGCTGGCTGGATGGCATCGGTCTGGGGCACTACACCGATCTGTTCGCGCAGCATCGCCTCGATCTCGACGTGATGGGCGACCTGACGGAACCCGACCTTGTCGAACTCGGGCTTCCGCTCGGCGACCGCAAGCGGCTCCAGCGCGCGATGACGTCGCTGTTGAAGATCGACACGGCCGAGCCTGCAGCCGCGATGATTCCGCAGGCCAGGACCGAGGTCGGTGCCGAACGGCGTCAGCTCACCACCATGTTCTGCGACATGGTCGATTCCACGAAGCTGTCGGTGCAGTTCGATCCGGAAGACGTCCGCGACATGATCGCGGGCTTCCGCGAGACCTGCGTCCGTATCGTCAAGCATTATGAAGGTTTTGCTGCGCGCTTCGTCGGCGACGGTATCCTGGTCTATTTCGGTTATCCGACCGCGCATGAGGACGACGCCGAGCGCGCGGTGCGTGCCGGGCTCGAGATCGTGCGGGTGTTGTCGACCGCGCGCGCGATCGAGCCGCGCGGCGCGCTCAGCCATGCTCCGGCGGTTCGCATCGGAATCGCCACCGGGCTCGTCGTGGTCGGCGATCTCGTCGGACAGGGTACCGAAGAGCGCGATTCGGCGGTCGGCGAGACCGTCAACCTTGCCGCGCGCCTGCAGGGCCTGGCGCCGCCCAACGGCGTCGTCATCTCGGCCTCGACCCAGGCGCTGCTGAGAGGCAAGTTCGACTATCGCAATCTCGGCGTTCACGCCCTCAAGGGCATCTCGGACAAGACCCAGGCCTGGCACGTGGTGCGCGCCTCGCGGGTGGAGACCCGCTTCGCCGCCGCGATGGGCACGCGGCTCACGCCGCTCGTCAACCGCGAGGAGGAGATCGCGCTGCTGATGGGGCGCTGGCAGCAGGTCAGGAGCGGCGACGGCCAGGTCGTGGTCAAGTTCGGCGAGCCCGGCATCGGCAAGTCGCGCATCATCCAGGAGATCTTCGAGAGAATCTCCGGCGACCGCCACGGCCAGGTCTCGCTGCAATGTTCGCCCTATTACACCTCGACCGCGTTCTATCCGTTCGCCGAGCAGCTCAAATTCTCGCTCGGGCTCGACCGCGAGGATGCGCCGGCGCAGGCGCTGGCGAGCCTGGAGACCGCGATCGCGGCCGCCCATGGCGACATTGCCCAGGTCGCGCCCCTGTTCGCCGCGCTGCTGTCGATCCCGACCGCCGATCGCTATCCGCCGCTCGATCTGTCGCCGCAGCAGCAGAAGGACGCGACCGTTGCGGCGCTGGTCGAGCATTATCTCGGCCTCGCGCGCGAGATGCCGCTGGTGATCGTGTTCGAGGACCTGCACTGGATCGATCCGACCTCGCGTGAGGTGATCGACCTGCTGGTCGAGCGGGTGCAGACCCGGCCGATCCTCGTCATCATCACCGCGCGATCGGAATTCCAGCCGAGCTGGAACGCCCATTCGCACATCACGACCGTGGTGCTGAACCGTCTCAGCCGGCATTTGCGCACGACGATGGTCGAGCGCGTCGCCGGCCGCGAACTGCCCAAGGAGGTCGTCGAGGAGATCATCGTCAAGACCGACGGTGTGCCGCTGTTCCTGGAAGAGCTCACCAAGACCGTTCTCGAATCCAACCTGCTGACCGAGCGTCACGGCCGCTACGTGCTGTCGGGCCCCTGGCGGCAGCTCGCGATCCCCGCGACCCTGACGGACTCGCTGATGGCCCGCCTCGACCGGATGGGTCCCTTCAAGCGGATCGCCCAGATCGGCGCCACGATCGGCCGCGAGTTCTCCTACGAGACGCTGAACGCGGTCGCCAACACGCCGGCGGAGCAGATCGAGGCCGCGCTCAATCACCTCGAACAGGCGGGGCTGATCACGCGCCGCGGCCATCCGCCGGATGCGCTCTACTCCTTCAAGCACGTGATGATCCAGAATGCGGCGCATGACAGCCTGCTGCACAGCGAGCGGCGCAAGCTGCATTCCCGGATCGCGCAGGTCCTTGCCGAGATGTATCCGGAGAAGACCGATCGCGAACCGGAGTTGCTCGCCCACCACCTGACCGAATCGGGCCAGAGCGAGGGGGCCGCGAGTTTCTGGCTGAAGGCGGGCAAGCAGGCGGCCAAGACCGGGGCCAATCTGGAGGCGATCGGGCATCTGCGCCGCGGCTTGAACGTCGTGCATGCCAATGCCCGCATGCAGGGCGCCGATGCGACGGAGCTCGAACTGCGCATCGCGCTCGGCAACGCGCTGATCGCGGCCAAGGGCTATGCCGTTCAGGAGGTCGAGGAGAACTACACCCGCGCGCTCGAACTCGGCCGCCAGCTCCGCGACGATGAAAAGGCCTTCGCGGCCACGCGCGGGCTCTGGGTCTGCCACTTCATCCGGGCCGATCTCACGCGGGCGCACGAGCTCAGCGTCGAACTGCTCAAATTCGCAAAGCGCGCGGGGCCGAACACGCCGGCGCATCCGGCCCAGCAGACGGGGTATCTGATCGAGGCGCACCGCTCGATCGCGATGACCATGCTCTATCGCGGCCGTTTCGCCGCCTCGCAGCATCACCTTCACCGCTGCATCAATCTCTACAGTCCCGATCTGCATTCCGACCTGACGGAACGACACGGCACCGATCCCGGCGTGGTGTCGCTGTCCTATCTCGGCTATTTGCTCTGGTTCCTCGGAAGGCCCGATGCGGCGCGCCAGCACAGCGAGCAGGCGATCCTGCACGCGGAGAAGATCCGTCATCCCTTCTCGCTGGCCTTCGCGCTCGTGTTCGGCGCCTATCTCTGCCAGCATCTGCGCGACATCGAGGGCACGCGCGATCACGCGAACCGCGCGATGATCATCGCCACCGAGCACAACTTCCTGCACTGGCGGCAGCAGGCGACGATCCTGCGCGGCTGGGCGCTGGCGCAGCTCGGCGAGGCCGACGAGGGCATCAGCCAGATGCGCTTCGGTCTCGACGAATACGAGGCGATGGATTCCTGGCTCGCCGGCTGCTGGTTCCGCTGCCTGCTCGCGGAAGCCTATGCCAAGGTCGGCATGCGCGACGCCGCCTTGCGCGCGCTCGACGGCGCGCTCGCGACGGCGCGGCGGACGGGCGACCATTCCTACCTCGCCGAAGTCTACCGCCTGCAGGGCGAGATCACGCTGTCGGACGGCAACCCGGCCTTGGTCCAGGAGGTCGAGGATCTGTTCACGCAGTCGCTCGAGACCGCGCGCCGGCAGGGCGCATTGTCGTGGGAGCTGCGCACCGCCGTCAGCCTCGCGCGCCTGTCCGTGAATGCCGGCAAACGCGAGCATGCGAAGCTCCTGCTCCGGCCGATCGTCGGACGGTTCAATGAAGGGTTCGCCACGCCGGACCTGAAGCAGGCCATGCAACTGTTGGACGAACTCGGCGCGGTCGAATTGCGCGAACAGGCCGCTCCTTGAGATGAGCGATCTTGCAGCCGCGCGGGCGCGCTATGTCGCGGCGATTGCGAAGCGCGAGCGGATTTCTTCCCAGCGCCTGCTCGAGGCGCTCGCCGCCGTTCCGCGCGAGGTCTTTCTGGCAAGGGGCCCCTGGCGCATCAAGAGCGAGGCGGCGCGCGCCTATCGTCTCACGCCCGATGCCGATCCCGTTCACCTCTACGACAATGTGCTGGTCGCAATCGATGCGCGTCGCAGGCTCGACACCGGTCTGCCGAGCCTGTGGGCGCATTTCATCGATGTGCTCGCGATCAGGCCGAAGGACCGCGTGGTCCAGATCGGCTGCGGGCTCGGCTATTTCTCCGCCGTGCTGTCGCACATCGTCGGTCCGAAGGGGAGTGTCCGCGCCATCGAATGCGATGCAAGGCTGGCGGCGCGTGCAGCGGCCAGCCTTCGCCCCTATGGCAATGTCACGGTGATCCATGGCGATGGATGTGCCGAGATCGGCGATCCCGCCGACGTGATCATCGTCCATGCCGGCTTCGCCTCGCCGCATCCACTGTGGCTCGACACGCTCCGCCCGCGCGGCCGCCTGCTGGTGCCGTTGACCCAGCGCGACCGCGAGGGCGCCGCGCTCCTGATCAGGCGCAAGGGCAGGGGGTTCGAGGCCGAGGCGGTGCAGCAGATCCGGATCTTTCCCGGCCAGGGCCGCGGCCTGACCGCGCTCGACGACCGGGTCGCCGACTGGTGGCAGCGCGCATCCGCCCTCGGGCCGCTGCGCTTTCGCAGCCTCGCGCAGGGACTGCCGTCCGGCGACTAGCGATTGTTTCGCTTTACCTTGATTCCCGTTGTCGGTTTCCTCGACTTCCCGCCGCCTGTATGACTGCGGCCCAATGGCCATTCGAGCGTGAATCCCATGCACTCCGTTGCACTGCTGACTGCCAGCTATGCCAAGGATATCGAACGCTTTTCGCTTCTGAGCGAGAGCATCGACACCTGGCTGACGGGGTACACGACGCATTATGTTCTCGTTAACGATGAGGACGTGCCGTTGTTCGCGCGCTTTGCCTCCGACAAGCGCGTCATCGTCCCGGCCTCGCGCTATCTGCCGAAATGGCTGTTTGCGTTGCCGCCGGCGCTGCAGTTCATCAGCAAGCGGCGGGTCTGGCTCTCCCTGCTGTCGTCGCCGGTGAACGGCTGGCATATCCAGCAGATCCTGAAGATCGCCGGCGTGCTCAATGCGCCCGAGCAGCGCGTCTGCATCCTGGATTCGGACAATCTGTTCTTCCGCGAGTTCGACGTGGGCGCCTATGCCGGCGGCGAGAAGACGCCGCTGTTCGTCACGCGGGGCGACATCGACGCCGACCATCCGTTTCACGTCCTCTGGCTCCGCACCATCGACCAGATGCTCGGCATCAGGCAGCGCAAGTTCCCGGCGGACGACTATGTCGGCAACGCGCTGGTCTGGGACAGGGACACCGTGCGCGCCATGACCGCCGCGATCAAGTCCGCGACCGGCCTCAACTGGGCGCTGGCGCTGTGCCGGAAGAAGAAGTTTTCCGAATATCTGCTCTACGGGAACTTCGTCGAGAATTCGCCGGAGCATCTGGCACGGCATCGCATCACCGAAGACAGCATCGCGGTCTCGCACTGGGACGACACGCGTCTCGATCGCGAGGCGATCGAAGCCATGATGCGCGCGGCCTCGCCCGATCAGGTCGCGCTCTGCATCCAGTCCTATTCGTCGACCTCGATCGACGACATCCGCGACGTCTTTCGCCTGCATTCGCGCGACCGTCGCGGTCCGAGCCTGTCGCCCGACCATCCGGCGGAGACGGTCGAGTTCGAAGTGAAGGCGCGCTAGCAGCCGTTTTCGAGCGAGGTGGATACGCCTCGCGTCAAGAAATCGTCAAGGCGATCATCTGCAGCCCCGTTCCGGTTCCAGAGGAACGGACATGGCTCCGGCGCCTCACGCGGTCCTGGCGAACTTGCTGATCACGTCCATGAAGGGCTTCGGCTTGAAGTCGCCGTCCAGCGGGAGCGGGCGGTTCGGCTGCTTGTCCTTGCGGGAGAAGGTGCCGTTGATCCAGCTGTAGCGGTCGGAGATGCCCCAGGTCAGGACCGATCGCACCGGACCGCTGGCCGAGACCGCGGTCAGGAGATCGTCGACCCGCTTGGCCACGATGGCGTCGCGCTCGGCGGGGGGGCCCGGCAGCTTCTGATCGTCGACATCGAGCTCGGTGATGAGCACCTCGAGTCCCCAGGAGCGCAATTCGCTGACGAATTCCGCAACTCCATGCGTGTCGATCTCGAGCTCGGCATGCAGATGCGATTGCAGACCCACGGCTTGCAGCGGAACGCCCTGGTCCAGCAGGTCCATGATCAGATTGCGGTAGGCCGCGCGCTTGGCGATGAAGGAGTCCTTGGCGGACTCGATGTCGTATTCGTTGATCGCGAGCTTGACGAAGGGATCGGCGGCGGCCGCCGTGCGGAAGGCGAGCGGGATCCAGCGCTGCCCGAGATGCTGGGTCCAGAACGTGTCGCGACGGTCGGTGATCCCCTTCGGATTGTCCGGGATCGGCTCGTTGACGACGTCCCAGGAGGTCAGCTTGTCCTTGTAGTAGGACACGACGGTGCCGATGTGGTCGACATAGGCGCGCTCGACGGACTTGCTGTCCTTGAGCTGCTTCGCCCAGTCCGGAATGTCGTGGTACCAGGCGAGCGTATGCCCGCGCATGGTCAGGTCGTTCTGCCGCGCGAAATCCAGGATGGCGTCGGCGCGCTCGAAGGCGAAAGTATGCGCGTCGGGGCGCAGCATCGGCCATTTCAGCTCGAGCACCGGCACCACCTGGGTGCAGTAGGTGCTGATGGCCTCGCCGACGCGCGGATCGGCCTGCAGGTCCCACAGCGTCGCGGCGGCGCCGAAGCCGGGCCGGCGCTGGGCAAGCTTGGAGAGCGGAACGGCGGAGGCGGATGCGCCGGCTACGAGAGAAGCGGCGCCGCCGAGCAGGAATTCGCGTCTGTCGAGCCTGGTCACGTGAGGTCCTTTCGGTCGCAACGTGTCCAATCTACCAAAGGCTCGCCCGCTCGCGCCGGTGTTTCCCTCCTTTGGGTTAACTGCCGGCGCAGGTTCCCGCGTCAGCGCGCGTGACGGTGCATCACGGCCTGGGCGAGGTCGTAATAGTGACGTGCGCCCTTCTCCAGCGTCAGGTTCTCGATCACATAGTCGCGAGGCGCAAAGCCTCCGCTGCGGACCTCTGACCAGAACGCGCGCCAGCCGGCGGCGAAGCCGGCCGCGTCGGGGAATGTCATGCCGCAGCGCTCGTCGAAATACGGCACCGACGACACGCCGCCTTCGTATTGGACCCTGTCCGGGAAATATTCCGGATCCTGCCACGGCCCGCCGCGATCCCACGCGAAGACGGGAACGCCGCTGGACAGCGCCTGCTGGCAGGCAATCCCCTGGCTTTCGTGTTCGCTGAGGAAGATCATGCTGCGGCAGCGCCCGAGCGCGGCCTTGTAGTCGGTTTCCTTGTAGCGGCCGTAGCGAATGATCTCGACCGTGCGGCCGCTCTCGGCGAGATGCCTGCAGATCGGCTCGATCAGGTCCCGCTCGTACGCGTCACGGTCCCAATGCACCTTGTCATAGAGCAGCACATCCACGCTTTTCTGTGCGGCGGGTGTGGGTGTCCACAGGTCTGTCTCGATGCCGACGGGCCACACCTCGACATGCGGCCAGTACGGCCGGCACATCTCGGCGTACCATTGGCTCGGGACCAGGATCGTCTGTTTCGCCAGATCCGTCAGACGCTCCGGAGCGTCGACCGGATGGTTAAACATGGCCACGCCCAGCAGCAGCGGGTTCTTCCATTCGAACCAGTCGAGCACGAAGGGCCGCCCGAGAATGCAGGCGAGTTCGTCGGGATGCTTGCGGATGTAACTGTAGTCGTTGACCCGGTAGGGCAGGCCGAGCCGGTCGAGGCCTGCGCGCAGATTGAGGAACACGCGTCGCTGGCCGCTGATCCAGGTCTTGCCCAGCAGCAGGCGCCGCACCAGCGGCCGGATGCGACGGTCGCCGGGAAACCAGCGATCGTCCCGTTCCTCGAAGAACAGGTTGAGAACCATCGGCTCGCCGCCGGGGTCCCGGGGGGCCAGCGGGGCATCGGTCCCGTCATGGGGCAGGATGGCGGCGCTCGCCCGCGCCCGTTCGACAACATTCATGTCAGTTAAAGTCCAAGCATCTGAAAAAGTTGGGCGAGGGCCGCAAACATGGTTTCTATTCGGTGATGGCGCGGGGCCCGGCAAGGCAAGCGCGATCTTAACGCTAACGCGCGAATCTGGCCGCGCTGCCGCATTCCGGCGCCGGTCTTCCAGATTTACGTGACACTTGTCGCGGATGCTGCGCCACGCTCCAGCCAGATCGATCAACGGCCTCCAGAGTCGTCCCGTGCCCGCATGCTGAACCGCCATTTCTCGATTTATCTCGTGGCCTACATCCTGCCCGCGGCGGTGGGCTTCTTCGCGGTCACGGCCTATACGCGGCTGCTGACGCCGGCGGAGTACGGCGTCTATGTGGTCGGCATCAGCCTCGCCGGCATTCTCGGTGCGATCTTCTTCGCCTGGATCAAGCTCTCGGTGTCGCGCTATCAGGCGATGTCGGCGGAGGTTGATTTCCGCGGCACGGCGATGGTCGCCTTCGCGCTGACATCGGCCGTGCTCTGCGCGACCACGCCGCTGGTCTTCCTGGTGCGCAGCGACGTCAGCATCGAGCTTCTGCTTGCCAGCATGTTCGTCGCGATCATGGCCAATGCGGTCGATGTCGGCCAGGAGTTCGAACGGGCCAAGCTGCGCCCTTATCGGTTCGCGGCGATCTCGATCGTGCGCAGCGTGTCGAGCGTCGGCTTCGGCCTGCTCGCGATCTGGCTCGGCTGGGGCGGCATGGGGCTGCTCGCCGCCTTCGGTCTCGGCTCGCTCACCGGCATCGTCCTGAATCTCGTCGGCGACAAGACAAGAATTGCCGCTTTCCAGCGCAGCCAGTTCATGCAGCTCGCGCGCTATGGCTTGCCGCTGACGCTGGCCGGCCTCTCCGTTGCGGTCTATTCGGCCTGCGACCGGCTCATCGTCGCCTATCTGCTCGGCAAGGATGCCGCGGGCATCTTCGGTGTCGCCGCCGATCTGCCGCGCCAGTTCATGGTGATGATCGCCTCCAGCGTCGCGGCCGCGACGGTCCCGCTGGTGTTCCGCACCTTCGCCGAGAAGAACGAGGCCTCGACGCGCGAGCGGCTGACCGAGAGCTTCGAACTGTTGCTCGTGGTCGTCGCGCCCGTGGCCGTCTGGCTCGCGCTCGCGGCCGATCAGGTCGCCGGCACGCTGGTCGGTGTCGATTTCCGCGCGGGCGTGTCGGCGCTGCTGCCGACGCTGGTGCTCGCCCGCTTCTTCGGCATTGCCAACCAGTTCTATGTGCAGATCAGCTTTCAGCTGGCCGAGCGGCCCTTCATGCTGGCGGCACAGTCGTTCCTCACGCTGGTGATCAGCGTGGTGCTGATGGTTGCCCTGGTCGCGGGCTATGGCCTGTTCGGCGCGGCCCTCGCGACATTGGCGACCGAGGCGATCGGCTTCGTGGTCGCGGTGGTTCTGATGCATCGCGCCCATCCGGTGCCGTTCGATCTCAACCGCCTCGCCGGCGTCGCGGCGTCGGCGGTGGCCATGGCCGGCGCGATCCTGCTCGCCCGTTCGCAAGTCGCCGGCACGGGCCTTGTGGCGCTCATCGTCGTCAGTATCGCCGGCGGCGCCGCCTATGTGCTCGTCGCCTGGCTCCTGAACGTTGCGAATGTGCGGGTGCTGTCGCTCCGCTTCCTGCGGACCTTCAACCGCAAGGCGCTGGGCGTCTAGATCGCCAGCCCGCGACGTGCCGTCCCGTGGAAAGCGGCGCCATCTGCGGACGATAACGGCTGCGCAGGGCGCATACGCATCTGAATTCTTGGCTACATCCCAGACCCGCCAATGGCGCTATCGTCGCGCCCGCCGGCATCGTGGTCGATGCGGCCGATGACAACAAAGAACAGAAGTGGAGGACCTCGATTGCGGCCGTTCGGCCGGCATCGATGCGCTCCGCCGGGGAAGGAGATGCCGGCCATGCCGGGACGACAATTCAAGACATTCCGTGGCCTGGTGGCCTTGCTGGCGGTCGCGGGAGCCGCGTCCGCCGCCTTCGCGGGGAATTACGACCTTGGTGCAACCGACACCACGATCAGGCTCGGGCAGACCATGCCCTATTCGGGGCCGGCCTCCGCCTATTCGGCGATCGGCCGCGCCGAGATCGCCTATTTCAAGATGCTCAACGACAAGGGCGGCATCAACGGCCGCAAGGTCGAGCTGCTCAGCATGGATGATGCCTATTCGCCGTCGAAGACGGTGGAGCAGGTCCGGCGCCTCGCCGAAAGCGACGAGGTGCTGGCGATGTTCTCGATGCTCGGCACCGGCCCGAACATCGCCGCGCAGAAATACCTCAACGCCAAGAAGATCCCGCAGCTGTTCCCATCGAGCGGCGCGAGCCGCTGGAACGACCCGCAGCATTTTCCGTGGACCACCGGCTCGCAGCCGACCTATCGGACCGAGGGACGGATCTATGCGAAATGGATTCTGGCGAACAAGCCGGACGCCAAAATTGCCGTCATCACCCCGAACGAGGACCCGGGCCGCGACTATCTCGCCGGCTTCAAGGAAGGCCTCGGCGCGCATGTCGGCCAGATCGTCTCGGAAGCGGTGTACGAGACGACCGATGCGACCGTCGATTCCCAGATCGTCAAGTTCAAGGCCGCGGGCGCCGACGTGGTGTTCGTCGAGTGCACGCCGAAATTCGCAGCGCAGGCGATCAAGAAGGTCGGCGAGCTCGGCTGGAAGCCGCAGATGATCCTGCCGGCCGTCTCCAATTCCGTCGGCTCGGTGCTGACGCCCGCCGGACTGGAAAATTCCGTCGGCATCGTCACCGGCGCCTTCCTCAAGGATCCCGGCGATCCGCGCTGGGCGGATGATCCCGGCATGAAGGCCTGGCGCGAATGGATGAAATCCTACAATGCGAGCGCCGATCCGGCCGACATCTTCAACGTCACCGGCTACACCATGGCGCAGATCATGGAGCTGGTGCTGCAGCGCGCCGGCAACGATCTGACCCGCGCCAATTTGATGAAGCAGGCGCAATCGTTCAAGGACGTCGAACTGCCGATGCTGCTGCCGGGTATCCGGCTCAACACCTCGGCCGAACAGGTCACGCCGATCCGCCAGCTCCAGATGGCGCGCTTCAATGGCAAGTCCTGGGAACTGTTCGGCGACGTGATCGGCGAATAGTCATCGACGCATCCGGCGGGCAGGGCTCCGGCCTTGCCCGCTCCACCCGTTAGCGCCTGCTCCAGCCTCAGTGACGAGATGATGACACAGACCGGTCCCCTCAGCGGCATTCGCGTCCTCGATCTCACCAGCGTCTTGTTCGGTCCCTATGCGGCGCAAATGCTCGGCGATTGGGGCGCCGACGTCATCAAGGTGGAGCCGCCGGCGGGCGATACCTGGCGCTATACCGGCGTGTTCCGCAACCGCGGCATGAGCGGTCAGTTCATGGCGGTGAACCGCAACAAGCGCAGCCTCGCGCTCGATCTGAAACATCCCGACGGCAAGGCCGCGCTCGCCCGGCTGATCCCGACCGTCGATGTGCTCGTGACCAATGTGAGGCCGGCGGCGATGGCGCGGCTCGGCTTCGGCTTCGAGGCTTGTGCGAAGCTCAATCCGCGGCTGATCTATGCCGCGGCAACCGGCTTCGGCCAGGACGGCCCATGGGCGGCGCGCCCGGCCTTCGACGAGATCATCCAGGCGGCCTCCGGCCTCGCCTCGTCGATCGGATCCGACGACGAGCCGGAATTCATCCCGAGCCTCGTCGGCGACAAGATCTGCGCCCACGCCATGGTCGGCGCGGTGTCCGCCGCCCTGTTCCGGCGCGAGCGCAGCGGCCAGGGTCAGATGGTGGAAGTGCCGATGCTGGAGACCATCGCCGGCTTCAACAGCATCGAGATGCTGGGCGGCCACGCCTTCGATCCGCCGATCGGCCCGACCGGCTACAAGCGGATGAAGAACCGGCGCCCGGTGCGCACGAAGGACGGCTGGCTCACCATGCTGCCCTATTCCGGGGACAATTGGTGCGCCTTCTTCGAAGCCGTCGGCCGAGCCGAATTGATCGAGGAACTCGGCGTGCGCGATCCCGTGCTGCGCTCGGAGAATATCGACCGGATCTACGACCGCATGAGCGAGATCGGCCCGAGCCGCACCACGGCGGAATGGGAGGACCTGCTGCTGCGGCTGGACGTGCCGCACACGGCGTTCGCCAGGCTGACCGAGATCGCCGAGCAGCCGCATCTTTCGGCGGTCGGGCTGTTCGCCGACATCGATCATCCGACCGAAGGACGGATCAGGCAGGCCCGCCCGGCGACGCGGTTCTCGGAAAGTCCGGCAGCCCTTCGCCGCACCGCGCCCCGCCTCGGCGAACATTCGCGCGAGGTCCTGAGGGAGGCCGGCCTCAGCGACGCGGAGATCGAGGCCGCCATCGCCAGCAAGGCGGTCGGCGTGCCGACATAAGGCCAGCGCTGGTCCGGCCTGACGGCCTGCCGCTGCGAATTGCCGCGAACCGACCCGGCCGGGGCGGCCTTCCGCCTGCGCGAACCCTCGTATATGAGAGGCAAGTCGCCGCGACGTGCCGAATATCGCCATATACGGGGCGTCTGATGGCTGCGATTCCTTAATCCAAAGATTGCAGTCTGGGTCATCGCGCGCGTGACCGACTGGCATCGAACCGGGGTGTGGCATGAAAGACCTGATGACGACGTCGCAATCCACCCTGGCGATGCGGCGTTGGCGGTTTGCCCCTCTTCTCGCCCTGACGGCTGCGATCGCGCTCACGGTGCTGCCATCTCGCGCCGAGGCGGCCAAGCAGGCGCGCCAGCCGGCCGAGGCGGTCGCGCCGCGCGAGGCCGGCGAGCCGATCATGGCGATCGTGTCGATCAAGGGCCAGCAGGTCACCTTCTACGACGCCGACGGCTGGATCCTCCGCGCGCCGGTTTCGACCGGCACCACGGGCCGCGAGACGCCTGCGGGCATCTTCGCCATCGTCGAGAAGGACAAGGACCATCGCTCGACCATGTATGACGATGCCTGGATGCCCAACATGCAGCGCATCACCTGGAACGGGATCGCGCTGCATGGCGGACCGCTGCCGGGCTATGCCGCCTCGCATGGCTGCGTCCGGATGCCCTATGGTTTCGCCGAGAACCTGTTCGACAAGACGCAGATCGGCATGCGGGTGATCATTTCGCCGCAAGATGCGGCGCCCGTCGAGTTCTCGCATCCGTCCTTGTTCGTGCCTAAGCGCGAGGCCATCGCGGCGGCGCCGAGCCGGGCCGACAAGCTCGCCGCCGAGTCCGAGGAGGCGACCCGCGCCGCCGACGAGGCCAAGAAGGCCGCGGCAGCGGCCGCCAAGGAGGCATCTTCGTTGCCGGCCGCGCTGCGCAAGCTGGAGCAGCAGAAGGCCAAGGCCGATTCCGAACTCGCCTTCGCCGACAGGAAGCTCAATGCCGCCAAGACCGATCAGGCTCGCGCGCAGGCCGAGGAGCTGAAGCAGAAGGCTGCGACCAAAGCCGCGGACGCCGCCGCGCAGCTCGATGCGGCCAAGGCCGCCGCGCAGCCCAGGCGTGATGCCGTCGCGGCGACGAAGGAGGCCGCCAAGGTGGCGGCGGCGAAGAAGGCCGAGGCCGTCAAGGCCGCGACCGACGCCAAGCTCGCGATGGAGCCGGTCTCGGTCTATATCAGCCGCGCGACCCAGAAGCTCTATGTGCGGCGGAACACGCACAAGCCGGCGCCGGATGGCGGCGGCGAGGTGTTCGACACCAGCATCGAGGTCCCGGTCACGATCCGCAATCCGGACCAGCCGCTCGGCACGCATATCTTCACGGCGATGGCGAAGACCGAGACCGGCCTGCGCTGGAGCGCGGTCACCATCGAGAACGGCGACGAGGCGAAGAACGCGCTCGATCGCATCACCATTCCGCAGGACGTCTGGGACCGGATCGGGCCGACGGCGCTGCCGCGCTCGTCGATCGTGGTCTCCGACGAGCCGCTCAGCGCCGAAACCAATTACCGCACCGAATTCGTCGCGGTGCTGAGCAACCAGCCCCAGGGCGGCTTCATCACCCGCAAGCCGACCGCGCCGCCGCCGATGGAAATGGCAAGCGATGACGGCTGGAACAATGGCGGCAACGGTTTCGGCTTCTTCTTCCAGCAGCGCGATCCCTATGTGCAGCCCGCGCCGCGCCGCCAGCGCGGCGGCCAGTACCAGTATTATCAGCCGGCCCAGCCGATGCAGCGGAGCTTCTGGTAGGACCGGCCATTCGGCAGGTCACGCCGCGTGGCGTCGTGCGGTGTCCGCACAATGAACCGCGACGGATCATCGGGAAGCAGCTCTACCGCCCCAGCAAAGACGTGAACCCCGCCGGTTCCAGCATCGCCTTGCGCGCCTCTGGCGACATCGGCTCGAAGCGGCTGCCGGTGAAGATGCTGAGCCGGCTCTCGATGCCGTTCGAGCCGGCGTAGCAGCCCTCCGGCGTGTAGCTGACATAGCCGTCGTCGCCGAAGCCGATCGCGGTCAGCAAGAGGCGCCGCTCGGCGATATCCCAGACCTTGATGGTGCGATCCTCGCTGGCGGAGATCAGCCGCGTGCCGCCTGGAAAGAACGCGACCGCTTCGACGTCCTCCTGATGGCCGGCAAAGCTCGCGAGCAGACGGCCGCTGTCGGCATCCCACAGGTTCACCGATTTGTCGCGCCCGCCGCCGCCGGTGACGATCCGCCGGCTGTCCGGCGACCAGTTCGCCGCCACCACATAGTCGCGATGACCGACGAGCGGCCGCGCCGCGCCGCTCCGGACGTCGAACAGTTTCGGCGCACCGAACTCGGCGTCCGAGCCCGCCGCGACGACGCGCGCGCCGTCGGGCGCATAGGCGACGCGCAGCGCCTTGCGGCCATAGGCATCCTTCGCCTCGATGGCGCCGCTGGTGCGATAGAAACGGATCTTGCCGTCGAAGCCCGCCGAGACGAACTCGCCCGAGCCCGACGGCGCGTAACTGAGCGAGCGCACCGCGGCGCGCGCAGGATCGGCGCTCGGATGATCGAGCCTGCTCTTGGCGAGTTCGCGGCTCTGCAGATTCCAGATCCGCACCACGCCGTCCTCGCCGGCCGAGGCCAGGTATTTCAGCGACGGCTCCGGCGCGAAGGCGACGGCGTATTGCCGCGCGCCGGCATCGAGCGTGAGGCTCCTGTCGCTGCCGCGCAGATCCCATAGCTTGACCTTGCCGTCCCATCCGGCGGAGGCCAGCAGCGTGCCGTCGGTCCAGTAGTCGAGCGCATAGATCGCGCCGGCATGTCCTTTCAATGCGCGTGTCATCCGGAACGAGGCGGCATCCCACAGCCGGATCACGCCGTCGTCGCCGGCCGTGGCGATTTCCCGGCCGGCGGGCGACACGGCAATCGCGCGCACGCTGGCGCCTTCGACATTCGGCCGGATCGAGACCGGAATGAAGGGACCGCCGACGGCGTCATTGCCGCGTCGCGCGCTGCGCGCCGTGCAGCTTGCGGCCGCTGTGGCGGCAAGGCTCTTCGGCTCGCCGGCCGGCTCGGTCATGAGCGGGAGTGGCGCGACGCTCGCCGGTGCTGCGGCGAGTTTCGGTGCGGGAGGCGGCGCGGGGGCAGGGGCAGGAGGCTGGTTTTGCGCGGGACGCGGCGCTGCTGCGGCGAGCTTGTTGCGCTGGACCTTGGCAAGGTCGGTGTAGAACCCGCTCGGATGCGCGGCGATATAGAGGTCCCAGGCTTCCACGGTGCCGACCCGTTCGGCGAATTCATAGTCGCGCGCCGCGCTGGACTCGGCGGCTGCACCGGGCTGTGGCGCAGGGGCTTGTGCCGGCGCGGGGGCGAGTACGACGTCGTCGCCGCCGAGCGAGCCGTAGATGAACGGCTCCTGCCGGTTGGTCGTGGCCTGCAGCACCTCGTCGCGGACATAGCCGAACGCCTTGCGCAGATCGAGGCCGGGCGTCGCGAGGTGATGCGCCAGCGCGGTCGCGAACGGATTGTCGCGGCAGGCGTCGAGGATGACGAGCCGCAGCCGCTTCGCCGGCTCGATCGCCACCAGCACGCGGTCGAGCCCGATGGTCTCGTCATAGACGTCGGTGTCGTTCTCGAGCTGCGCGTCGACCGGGACGAGGTAATTGTTGCCGTCGATCTCGATGCCGTGGCCGGCATAATAGATCACGGCGATGTCGGCCCCGCGCGCCCTGGCGCCGAAATCGCGCAGCGCCCGCCGCATCTCCTGCGCCGACAGGTCGTTGCGCGCCTCGACCACCGTGAAGCCGGCCTTCTTGAACGTCTCGGCCAGCAGCCCGGCGTCGTTGGCGGCATTCGACAGTTTGGGTGCGCGCTGATAGGCCGAATTGCCCATCACCAGCGCCATGCGCTGGTCGGCGGACGCGCCAGTCGCGGGCAGGATCAGCGCGAAGGCGCTGACAACAAACAGATAAAGGAATGGCATCACGGCCCCCAAGCCGGGATATGCAATGTCCGCGAGCATATCCTACCGGAGCCGCAATACAATTTCTATTTGGCTGGCTTGTTCTCCATGGCGCTTCGGCCGTCGCAGCCGCTAACGCCCAGGAGCGAACATGCGGCCGATCAGATGGTCGAGCGAGATCCGCCCGGGCCCGTGGGCCATGATGACGAGCGCCATCGCCGCCCAGGTCAGATGGATCGGCCAGCCGTCAGGCACCGTCAGTTCGACGATCAGTGTCATGAACAGCAGTCCGAGCGCGGCAAAGCGCGTGCCGAGCCCGAGGACGAGCAGCACCGGAAACATCACCTCGCCCGATCCGGACATGAAGGCCATCACCGTCGGCGCCGGAAAGTGATACGGGCCGCCCGGCAGATGCAGCATGAACTCGTCGCTGAACAGCGTCACGGCGGTGTCGCTGAGGGTGAGGAAGCCGCTCCATTTGAGGATGCCGGAGCGCCAGAACGGAACAGCCAGCGCCACACGCAGCACGAACTGGACGAGGCTCGGCGTCGCGAGCGTCTGGACCAGCTGGATGGCGCGTTCGATCAAGAGTCCGAGCGAAGGCAGCGCCTGACGGGTCGTCACGTGCTGGTCCGTGGTCATGCGCAGTTCCCCCAGGACAGAGATGTGAATGCACCGGCCTCGATCAGGCCGGCGATATTGGCGGCAATGTCGAAATCCGCGGACGCATCCTGGGCCGCGCTCGCGGCTTCGCCCAGCGGCCGGCCGGCGATCAGCTGTTCGACGAAAACCGCGCCGCCGGGCGGCAGGTGACGGACGACGACCTCGACATCTGGCCGGGTGATCAGGGCATCCTCCGCCGTCGAAGCATCGATGCGCGGCACCGCTGCGCCTGTGCGATTGGCGGCGAAGATCGTCGCGGCGGCGTAATCGGACCGGACGAGCCGCGTCGCCGGATGCGGTCCGAAAACCAATTCGCCGAGTCTTTCGGCGTCGACGGCCGCGAGCTGGGCCGGGACCAGCGGCGCCGCGTCGGCGGCGTGATAGGCGTCGAGCCAGGCCCGCTCGATGCGGGCGACGTCGGCGAGCCAGGGGAGTTGCCGCGCGTATTCATAGGTCGCGATGAAATAGGGGAAGTCCCGGCCGTATTCGAACAGCAGCGGCGAACTGGGCGGGCTGCTGCGAACATGGCTTCGCGCCATGGCGCGAAAGAAGTCCGGCCCCGTGATCCGCTGCACGGCTGGATAGATCGCGGCGAGCGCCGCGATCAGGCTGACGGTGACGTTGTTGCGGTAGACGTCGTAGCGCCGGCCGGGAGGTCTGCCCTCGCGCCCGGCAACCGCGCGCGGCGCCGCCAGCGCGGGATCGAGCAGCGCGGACGCGAAGTCTGCTGCAAAGTCGAGCCCGGGTTCAGGCTGCATGACGGCCCCCGGTCCGGTCGGCGCGATGGACGCGATCGAGGATCGCCTGCGCGGCGGCGGCTTCCGCCTGCAGCACCGGCCAGTCTGGAATCCTGCTGTCCCATTCGATCAGCGTCGGCACGCCGCCGCGGCGCGCCACGACGATTTCGAACAATTTCCAGACCGCGTCGGCAACGGGGCCGTCATGGCTGTCGATCAGCAGGGGCTCGCCGTCGTCGTCGGCCTGCTCGGCGTGGCCGGCGAGGTGGATTTCCCCGACATGCGACAGCGGAAAATCGGCGAGATAGTCGAGTGCCGCATAGCCGTGATTGGTCGCGGACACGAACACGTTGTTGATGTCGAGCAGCAATCCGCATCCCGTGCGCGCCACGATGCCGCGGATGAAATCGGTCTCGCTCATCGTGGACTCGCGGAAACTCACATATGTCGAGGGATTTTCCAGCAGCAGCGGCCGGCGGATCGCCTCCTGCACCTGATCGATGTGATCGCAGACGCAATCCAGCGTTGCCTTGGTGTAGGGCAGCGGCAGCAGATCGTTGAAGAAACCGGTCTCGTGCGTCGACCATGCCAGATGCTCTGACACCAGCGCCGGCTGGTAGCGCGCAACCAGGCTGCGGAAGCGCGCCAGATGCGCAGGGTCCAGCGGCTGGGGACCGCCGATCGACATGCAGACGCCGTGCAGCGACAGCGGATGGTCGCGCCGGATCGCTTCCAGCGCGCGGTGCGGCGCCCCGCCCGCGCCCATGTAATTCTCGGCATGGACCTCGAAGAAGCCACAGCCCGCTGGAGAGGCAAGGATCGCCTGGAGATGCTCCGGCTTGAAGCTCGTCCCGGCGACCCCGCCGAGCGCGGCAGGAAAGCGGAGCGGCACGGCCGCGGGTCCAGTCGGCTTCATCGCGCTCATCGTGCAGCTCCGCTTGGGTCTATCGGCGAGGTTCGGTCTCAGACCGGCTTCAGCGAGCCCTTCTTGCCACCGGGCACTTCGATGCTGGTGCAGGTGCCGCCCTGAACGAATTTCCAGGCATTGCCCTGGAAGTCGACGGTCGAGGTGCCCTGGCAGGTGGTGCCGGGGCCGGCGGCGCAATCGTTCTGGCCCTTCAGCGCCACGCCGAAGCATTTCTCCTTCTTGGCGGCGACCGCCGCCTCGGCCTCGGCCTTGGTCAGCGGACCGGCCATTGCGAGGGTGGCCAGCGCGGTCGAGACGGCACCGGCGAGAGCGAGCGAAGTGACGACATGTTTGGCAGACATCGTTGTTTCCTTTCGAGGTGGATCGCCGTGCTGGCGAAGGCGCAGCGACTCATTCGATCCCGGGAACCAACCCGTTACCTTGCGGCTCGTTCACGAAGCCGTGATCGTGGGCCAATGAGGTCCGGCGCTCGAGCGCAATCTAGGCGGCAGGGCCCCCGTGGAATCCAATGCATTCTGTCTATGGCGAAGCGAGCTGCGGGGCATTGGTCGTGACCGCTGGCACCTTGCACCGTAACGAGACCGGGCGTCGGCGCGTAACGCAACATCAGGACATCACGAGGGGCAAGGGCGAGGACGCCGATGAAGCTGGATTCCGGACGAGGGCCCCACGCGATCGTCCGCCTGACGATCAGCATCCGCCTCGCCATCTCCGCGCTGGTGCTGGCGGCGATCCTGCTGACCGCGGGGTTGTCCAGCCTGTTGTGGTGGCGGACGGCGGAAGCCACCAGCCGCCAGCTCGCCGCGACCATCAACGAACAGATCGTCGCCGCCGTGCGCAAGGAGGTCGCCGCCATCGTCGACGAGGCCCGCGCCGCGCACACCGCGATCCGCACGCTGTTCCTGCAGAACGTGCTCGACACCCGCGAGGCTGACAAGCGCGAATTCGTCTTCCTGTCGCAATTGCAGTCGCAGGCGACGATCTCGTGGGTGGCCTTCGGCTGGCCCGACGGATCGTTCTTCGCCGCGCACAAGCTCGGCGATCACCGTCTCGAAATGATGGAGATCTCGCTAACGGATCATCCGGGCGAGCGCCGCGTCGACGAATACGATGTCGTGCCGGGCGACATCGAGTTCGCCAGCCGGCGCTTCGAGCCAACGGATTTCCGCGTCGCCGACCGCAACTGGTTCAAGACCGGGCTGGCCGCCGACCAGCCGCAATGGTTCCGCGTCGGGGATCATCCGAACGGCGCGCGGCCGTCGATCGCCTTTGCGGGTCCGATCGACGTCTATCAGGAGCGGCAGGGCGTGCTCGCCGTCATCATCGAATACACCAGGCTTGCGCGTTTCCTCGCTCAGCTCGAGGTCGGCCGCACCGGGACGGCCTTCATCGTCGACCGCGGCGGCGAACTCATCGCCGCGCCGGACAGGGACGCCGACGAGCTTCATCCGGCGCGCGGCGACGTCGCGCTGCTTCCACTGGCGCGACAGGCGCTGACGAGCCAGGGCGAGGCCGGACGCGACCAGGCCTCGCGCAGCCGGCTGATGTCGGGCGGCGAAGCCTACGAGGTCGCGCTGACGCCGCTGCCGTTCCCCGGCTGGTCGCTCGCCACCGTGATCCCCGAAGCCGAATTCCTCGGGCCGGTCGAGACGACGCTGCATCGCCTGATCCTCGGCCTTGCCGTCGGCGCCGTGTTGGCCGCGCTGGCATCGGCGATGCTGGCGCGGCGCGTCATCGCCGCGCCGCTGTCGAAGGTCGTCGACGAGATCCGGCATGTCGAGAGTTTCGCGCTCGAGCGGGTGCGCCGCCATCCCTCGCGCCTCAACGAGATCGCGAGCCTCTCCGGCGCCATCGCCGAGATGGCGGCCGGCCTGTCCGCCTTCCGCAAGTTCATCCCGGCCGATCTCGTCCGCGCGCTGCTGCGCCAGGGCGTTGAGGCAAGACCCGGCGGCAGCCTGCAGGAGCTCAGCGTGATGTTCATCGACATCGCCGGCTTCACCGGCCTGTCCGAGCGGCTCGGCGACCGCGTCGTGCCGCTGCTCTCGCGCTATCTCGACCTCACGTCCGAAGTCATCGTCGCCAATGGCGGCACCATCGACAAGTTCATCGGCGATGCCGTGATGGCGTTCTGGGGGGCGCCGCAGACGCAGGCCGATCATGCCCTGCGCTGCTGCCGCGCCGCGCTGGCCTGCGCACGCGCCGTCGCGCAATCCGGCCTCGCCGACGATGGCGGCCAGCCGCTGCAGATCCGCATTGGCATCAACTCCGGCCGCATGCTGGTCGGCAATATCGGCTCCGAGCTGCGGCTCAACTACACCGTGATCGGCGACGCCGTGAACGTGGCGAGCCGGCTCGAGGGCGCCAACAAATCCTACGGCACGCAGATCCTGATCGGCGAGACCACCGCGCGTCTCGCCCGCGGCGGCATCGTCACGCGCGAGATCGACACCATCGCGGTGTATGGCCGCGACGAGGGGCTCGCCGTGTACGAACTGATCGGGCTGGCGGACGCGGGCGACGCCGCCGATGCAGCGGCCGGCTGGATCGCGCATTATCAGCAGGGCCTCGCGAACTATCGTGCCGGACGCTTTGCCGCCGCGCTGGCCGATTTCGAGGCGGTGCTCGCCGCACGCGGCGAGGATCGGCCGGCCGCCTTGATGGCCGATCGCTGCCGCGAGCTTTCGGCGACGGCGCCCGATGGGTCGTGGCGCCCGGTCGCCGCGCTGACCTCGAAATAGCGGGACGCGTCGGAACCGATTGGCAAACCCGGCCAAGTCCGCCAATGATGCGCGCGTAATCTCGCCAAGGCTGGACTCGACCGCATGACAACGACGCTGCTGACGCCCGACACCTACACCCGCTCGCCCTGGAAGAACGGCGGCGGCATCTTCACCGACATTGCGGATGCGCATCGCCCAGGCGCGGCGACGAAGGATTGGGACAGCCTGCTCTGGCGCTTCGCAGCGACGCCGATCGTGGCGCCGGGGCCGTTCTCCTTCATGCCCGGCATCGACCGCCTGCAGATGGTCGTCGGCGGCCGCGGCCTCGTGCTGAAGGCGCCGGGGCAGGAGTTCGACGAGCGTGAACCGTTCACGACGGTGCGCTTCACCGGTGAACTCGCCATCGTCACCGAACTCGAGGCCGGCCCGGTCGAGGTGGTGAATCTGATGGCGCGGCGTGGCGCCGCCGAGATCGAGATGGTCGCGCTCAGGGAACCCGGTACGCGGCAACTCGCCGCGGGGACGCATCTCGCTTATGCCGCGCGCGGCGACTGCAGCCTCCGTCTCGACGGCGAGGATGTCGTGATTCCGCACGAAGGCACGCTGAAGATCGAACAAACCGGGTCGTCGCAACTCACCCTCGTTGCGGGCCTGGTCGTGCTGGGATCGATCCGGCTGGTCGGCTAGGCGCGGTCCGCCGCAAACGCGTCATGGCCCGGACAAGCCCGGCCACGGCGACGTCTCTTCAATCGTTGCATGTGGTGGCCTCGTCAGGGCGCCGCTGCACCGAAAGGCGGCTGCGTACAATCCATGCAACTGGCCAGGTTGACGCCGCCCGGCCGGTGCACGATATCTGCCCCGATGCAGATACCGCCGAAAGTCAGGACATGACCGTGCCAGAGACCACTTCCGCCACGCTGTCCGACGGCGTCGTCGACTGGCTGACCAACGGCACCCGCGACGAGCGCTTCATCGACAACATCTTCGCCGAGATGTGCATCCGCCTGCAACAGGCGGGCATCCCGCTCAAGCGCGCCACCCTTCACGTGATGATCCACCACCCGCAATGGCTGGGCGCCCGCTTCATGTGGGCCGACGGCATGCGCGAGGCGGAGCTGTCGCGGGTCGATTACGATGTGCGCGAGCGCTCCGAATTCATCGGCAGCCCGGCGAACGAATTGCTGGAGGGCGCCGAGGAAATCCGCGAAAATCTCGAGCAGGATCCCGCGCGCGGCCGCAAGCACGCGCTCTACGACGAGATGCGGGCGATGGGCCTGACCGATTACGTCGCTTGGCCGCTCTACCACACGCTCGGCAAGCGCCACCTCGTCACCTTCGCCACCGATGCGCCCGGCGGCTTCGCGCCTGCGCATGTCGCGGCGCTGAAGAAGCTGCTGCCGGTGTTGGCGCTGGTCAGCGAGATCCGCATCAAGAACCGTCTGGCGCGCACGCTGCTGGAGACCTATGTCGGCGCCCATGCCGGCGAACTGATCCTGGCCGGCGCCACGCGGCGCGGCACCGGCACCACGGTGCGGGCGGCGATCATGATCTGCGATCTGCGCGACTTCACCAGGATCTCCGACAACTGGCCGCGCGACGACGTCATCGACCTGCTCAACGATTATTTCGATGCGATGTCCGAGCCGATCGCCAGACATGGCGGCGAGATCCTGAAGTTCATCGGCGACGGTCTGCTCGCGATCTTCCCGCTGAGCCTGCCGGATGCCGGCGCCAGGCTGCTGCAGGCCGTCAATGAAGCGCGGCAGGCCATGGCCGCGCTGAACGAACGCAATGCGGCGACCGGCCGCGCGCCGCTGAACTACGGCATCGGCATCCATGTCGGCGACGTGATGTACGGCAATATCGGATCGCGCAGCCGGCTCGACTTCACGGTGATCGGCCCCGCCGTCAACATGGCCTCGCGCCTGGAGGCCCTGACCAAGCAGGTCGGCAAGCCCGTGCTGCTGTCGCGCGAATTCGCCGAGCTGGTGCAGCCGCAATTCGCGCTGGAGGATGTCGGCCGCTACGACGTGCGCGGCTTCAGCGAGCCGATCGAGCTGTTCGCCTATCCCGGCTGAGACGCGGCGTCTTCTTTTGAAGCGGTCCCGGCGTCGGCATCCGGGGGCGGGGGCGAGCCGAGACCGCCATCTGCCGGGTTGTGGGACCCGGCTGACGTCAATGCGCGGTGCGCCTGCCGCGTTCCAAGGCGCCGTCAGCTAGAGTTTGCCGTCCGGCGTCATCGCCATGATGCGGTCGAAGCCGCGCGCCGGCGTGAAGACGCAGCGCAGGGCCTTCACGCCCTCGGTGCCCTTGTCGGCGGTGGCGTCGATCTCGTAGCCGCCGCCCCGGCCGGCCCGCACCGCGCCGGCGGCGACCTGCTTCGGCGTCACGCCATACATGCCGGCGGCCTCGCTGCGGCAGCGGTCCTGCAGGATGCTGTCCGACACGCCCGCATTGGTGCCGCCCGGTGCGCCGGTGATCTCGATCGTCAGGCTGTAGCGGCAGGTCGCGTTGCGGCGCGCCGCACTGCGCATCAGGTAGACCTGCACGGCGTAGTCGCCGGCGACGGTGAGATTGGCGCTATATTCATTGCCGCCGACGGAGCCGATGAACACGGCCGTGTCCGTGCCCGGCGCCCAGACATTGATGGTGCACGACCGGTTCGACGGGCTGAACA
>VYLE01000410.1_pt1 | contig 25767 bp, 21 predicted proteins | sample 5114391 | NCBI WGS metagenome assembly VYLE01 (sample SAMN12291771, study PRJNA351875) | freshwater metagenome | isolation source: freshwater lake | place: USA: Michigan, Kent Lake | collected 2013-08-15
CCGCGCCTGCCCGCCTCGATCCGCCGCGCGCGGAAGCGCCGACGCCCCCGCCCGCGGCCGATATCAAACAGCTCTCCACGATGGGACAACACCGTGACGACGATGCGGCCTTGCCACTCGGCGAATGGGAGAGCGTTGGCGCGAAGGGCACCGTCCGGATCGAACGTTGTGGTCCGGCGCTGTGCGGCTACACGCTGACGGAGGCGGCGCCGCGTGGCGAGAGCGTGCTGATCAACATGACGCCCAAATCCGCAGGCGTGTGGACCGGCCATGTCTACAGCCGCTCCAGCGGCAACACCTATTATGGCACCATGACGCTGAAGCCGTCCGGCAGGCTCCATGTCGAGGCCTGTGCGCTCGGTCGCTTCGTCTGCTCGGGCAATGATTGGCGGCGGGTCGACGAACCGGAGCGGGTGATCACGACATCGCGGCAGTGGAGCGCGCGGTCGTAAACGTCGCCCGCGTCTCGGCTGCTGGATCGTCGCGAGCATGATCGCGCCGACGAAGAGCTGATCGCGCCCTCGCACGGTCAACGCAGAGGTGCGCGCCGCGAATGTCAGTCCCGCCGCCGGACATCGCGACCCGCATGGTTAAGCAATCCTGAAACCAAGACGTTGAAGAGTCTTTAAGCAAATTCACCGAACGTGCGCGCATGACGCGCGGAGTTCGTTTGTATCTCGTCGGCTCCATCGTCCTCGTCTCCCTAGCGGGTTGCGGTCGCGGCTTTTTCCAGGCCGAGCGCGAACCATGGCGGGCCGAGGCGGAAGCTGCGTGCCTGAAGTCCGGCGCGGTGAAAGAGGGGCCCGACCTCGTCCGGATCGATCCGATTTCCGGCCCCGGCGCCTGCGGCGCCGAGTTCCCGTTGAAGGTTGCGGCGATCGGGGATGCCTCCAGCAGCTACGGCTTTGCCGACGAGGAACTGCGTCCGCCCGGCAATGTCGGAGGCCAGCCGCGCTGGCCGGTGAGACCGGCCTATCCAAAGTCGCAATCCTATCCGGAGAACGCGGTGCGCCAGCCGGCCGGCTATGGTGCGCCGTCAGGTCCGGTATCGCTCAGCGCACCCGGCGTGTCGCCGCAGGAGGACGAGATCGACCTGCCGCCCGAGGGCACCGACGCGGCGGGCGCGGCGCGCTACATGAACGCGCCGAGCTATCCGGCGCGCCCGGCGCCTTACGCCCAGCCGCCGGCGCAGCAGCCATTGCCGCGCCTTGGCCCGGCCCAGGGCAGCCCCGTCACCGCCGTCGGCCCGGTCGCGATGAAGCCGACCGCAACGCTGGCCTGTCCGATCGTGTCCGAGCTCGACCGCTGGCTCGCCGACACCGTGCAGCCGTCGGCGATGCGCTGGTTCGGGGCCCGCGTGGTCGAGATCAAGCAGATTTCCGCTTATTCCTGCCGCGGCATGAACGGCAATCCCCGCGCCCATATTTCCGAGCACGCGTTCGGCAACGCCCTCGACATCTCCGGTTTCGTGCTCGCCGACGGCCGCCGCGTCACGGTGAAGGACGGCTGGCGCGGCGTGCCGGAGGAGCAGGGCTTCCTGCGCGACGTGCAATCCGGGGCCTGCGCGCATTTCACCACCGTGCTGGCGCCGGGCTCCAACGTCTTCCACTACGACCACATCCACGTCGATCTGATGCGCCGTGCCAGCCGCCGCCTGATCTGCCAGCCGGCCGCGGTCTCCGGCGAAGAGGTCGCGGCCAGGGCCGGCGGTCGCAATCCCTACGCCAGCCGGCGCGATCCCGCCGTCACCGGCTCGATCGGAACGCGCAAGAGCGCGACGCGCAAGCAGGACGAGGAAGACTACGCGGACGAATAGCAACGCATTTTGCTTCGCTCCATGCGGGCCAGGGTCGCGTCAATCACAATGTCCATCATTCGCTATCTCACGCACCCGCAGGTGCAGATCGACCCGGATGTGCCCGTGCCGCAATGGGGCCTCAGCCCGGTCGGACGCGCCCGAACGGAGGCCGCGGCACAGGCCGGCTGGCTTGCGAACACCACGCACATCGTCTCGAGTGGCGAGCGCAAGGCGATCGAGACCGCCGGGATCATCGCCGATCGGCTCGGACTGGCGATCGAGATCCGCGAGGCGATGCACGAGAACGACCGCTCGGCGACGGGCTTCCTCGCGCCGGCGGAGTTCGAGCAGGTCGCCGATCGCTTCTTCGCCGAGCCGCATCTGAGCGTCCGCGGCTGGGAGCGCGCGGTCGATGCGCAGGCCCGCATCGTGCGCGAGGCCGAAGCCGCGCTCGTCGGCGATCGCCCCGGTGACATCCTGTTCGTCGGCCATGGCGCGGTCGGGACGCTGCTGTTCTGCCACTATGCCGGACATCCGATCGATCGCGTCCATGACCAGCCTGCCGGCGGCGGTCATTGCTTTGCGCTTGCACGCGAAGAACGTCGCGTGCTGCACCCCTGGCGGCGCATGGAAGAGATTTAGCTGAAGCGCCGGCGTTCGATCGCGTTAATTCACCCGGTACGCGGCCAGGAACATCCGTGCCGCGCTGTCGACCACTTCCTTCATGCGGTCCTCCGACGGCGCGGGTGCGGCCTGAAAGACGAAGGGCAGGAACAGCGAGGCCTTGCACAGCTCCATGAACTGCGAGGCGGCGAGATCGCAATCGTCGATCGCGAGATTGCCGGCAGCGACGTGAGCCTTGAGATAGTCGGACAGGCGATTGATCGTCCGGTCCAGCACACGCTGGTAATAGCGACGGCCGACATCGGGCATGCGCTCGGCGATTGCCATCACGGTGCGGATTGCGGAGCCTCCGCCTGGCCGGCACAGCATGCGGTTGTAGGCGAGTGCGAACTCCTTCAGCGTCGTCTCGACATCGCGCGCCGGATCGAAATTGAACGCCACCTGTCCGTACTGGAGCGCCTCCTGCTCGAGAATGGCTTCGAACAGCGCGAATTTGTCGGCGAAGTAGACGTACAGCGTGCCCTTGGAGACGCCGGCAGCGCGGGCGATCTCGCCCATGCTGGCGCCGTCGAATCCGAAATCCATGAACACCTTGCGCGCGCCGTCCAGGATCTGGCGACGCTTGGAACTGTCCTCCTCCTGGAGGACGTGCGGGGGTTCGCGTTCGGCTACAACCATTGGTTCAGCATCTCGGCAGCTTTCGCATCGGACCCGAAGACATGGAACCCAAATAAAGGATTCGGGCCAATAGTGTCCTGCCCGGGATTATTTAGTACATTGACCGAACGGTTCGGTCAATGGTATTTGAAGCAGGCGAGTGGATCGGTCGCAGGGGCGGTCGTCCGCGGTCGCGTTATTTTTATGGGGAGGCCGTCATGGCCGCATCGAGAGACCAGGCTGCACGCGTCCTTCGTGAGGAGGCGGCGTCCACCGTGGGCAATGAAGCCGGGAACGAGCAACCCGCCGTTCTTGCAGAGCAGCTGCGCTCTCATCTCGTCGAGGAAGCCAAGCGCCGGACCAGCGAGGCGCCGGAGAAACCCGTGAGCGACAAGCCGGCGGCCGCCGCGCCTCAGCCTCAAGCCGCTGCGCCGAAATCGGGCAAGCGAAAATTCGTTCTGATGGGCATCGGCCTCCTGCTGGCGCTCGCGGCGGCCGGTTATACCGGATACTACATGCTGGTCGGCCGCTTCTACGTCTCCACCGACGACGCCTATGTCCGTGCCAACAACACCATGCTCGGCGCCCGCGTCTCGGGCCACATTGCCGCGATCCTCGCGGGCGACAATGCGGCCGTCAAAGCCGGCGACGTCGTGCTGCGCATCGACGATGGCGACTACAAGATCGCGGTCGACGCCGCCACGACCAAGATCGCGACCCAGCAGGCCACCATCGATCGCATCGGCCGTCAGGTGGCCGCGCTGGACAGTCAGGTCGCGCAGGCCAGGGCGCAGCTCGTCTCCGCCCAGGCCGGCCTCAAGCGCGCCGATCTCGATTATGAGCGCCAGCAGGCGCTGAGCAGCAAGGGCTTCGCCTCCCGCGCGACCTTCGAGACCTCCGAAGCCGGACGCGACCAGGGCGCCGCCGCCGTCAAGGCCGCACAGGCCGCCTACGACGTTGCGGTCAGCAATGTCGACGTCGCCAAGGCGCAGCAGGCCGAAGCGCAGGCGCAGCTTGCCGAGCTCAAGACCTCGCTCGCCAAGGCCGAGCGCGACCTCGCCTTCACCGCGGTGCGCGCGCCGGTGGACGGCACGTTCTCGAACCGTCTCGTCAATACCGGCGATTTCGTCGCGGTCGGCCAGCGGCTCGGCAACATCGTGCCGCTCGACGCCGTCTATATCGACGCCAATTTCAAGGAAACGCAGCTCAAGCGCATCCGTCCCGGCCAGCCGGTGACGATCAAGGTCGATGCCTACGGCATGCGCAAGTTCTCCGGCGTCGTCGACAGCATCGCGGCCGGCGCGGGCTCGGTCTTCACCCTGCTGCCGCCCGACAATGCCACCGGCAATTTCACCAAGATCGTGCAGCGCGTCCCGGTCCGCATCCGCGTGCCGAAGTCGGTCGCCAGACAGAACCTGCTGCGTGCCGGCATGTCGGTCTACGCCACCGTCGACACCAACAAGGGCGCCGCCGACGCCGACAGCGAGGTCGATCTCGACGATCCCAACGTTCGCCCGCAGTAGGATCTCCCGCTCATGACACGCAGCCCTCTCGCTCCGAGCGCCGCTGCGCTCCCTCTCCCGCTTCGGGGAGAGGGTGTCTCCTCCGGGGAGACTCCCCGAGAGGAGAAAGTCCTCATCCGGCGCTTCGCGCCGACCTCTCCCGCAGGCGGGAGAGGTGAAACCAGCCCGAGCTGACACCATGGCGAACGCCACCACCGCTTCCCCCGCCATGATGGCGGCCCCCGCGTCGGATCGCATCGCGCCGAAGCGGCTGTTCGCGTTCGTCATCATGGTGTTCGGGATGTTCATGTCGATCCTGGACATCCAGATCGTCTCGGCGTCCCTGAGCGAGATCCAGGCCGGATTGTCGGCCAGCTCCAGCGAAGTTTCCTGGGTCCAGACCGCCTATCTGATCGCCGAAGTCATCGCGATCCCGCTGTCGGGCTTCCTGTCGCGCGCCTTCGGCACCCGGCTGCTGTTCGCGATCTCGGCCGCGGGCTTCACGATTTCGAGTTTGCTCTGCGGCTTCGCCACGACCATCGAAGAGATGATCCTGTGGCGCGCCCTCCAGGGATTCCTGGGCGCCGGCATGATCCCGACCGTGTTCGCCTCGGCCTACACGGTGTTCCCGCGCACCAAATTCCACATCGTCGGTCCCATTATCGGCCTCGTCGCCACGCTGGCCCCGACCATCGGGCCGACCGTCGGCGGCTACATCACCGACCTGATGTCGTGGAACTGGCTGTTCTTCATCAACGTCGTGCCCGGCATCGGGATCACCATCGGCGTCTGGGCGCTGGTCGATTTCGACGAACCGCATTTCGAGTTGCTCGATCGGTTCGACTGGTGGGGCCTGATCTTCATGGCCGGCTTCCTCGGCACGCTGGAATATGTGCTGGAGGAAGGCCCGCAATACGAATGGCTGCAGGACACGTCCGTGGCCATCTGCGCCTTGATTTGCGCGATCTCGGCGATCGCCTTCTTCTGGCGCGTGTTCACCGCGGCGGAACCGATCGTGAATCTGCGGACCTTCTCGGACCGCAATTTCGCCGTCGGCTGCACGCTGCAATTCTGCATCGGCATCGGCCTCTACGGTCTCACCTACATTTACCCGCGCTATCTCGCCGAAGTGCGCGGCTACAGCGCGCTGATGATCGGCGAGACCATGTTCGTCTCCGGCATCACCATGTTCCTGGTCGCGCCGCTGGTCGGCCGGCTGATGACCAAGTTCGACATGCGCTACATGGTCGCGTTCGGGCTGATCGTGTTCGCGCTCGGCTCGTACCAGATGACGTGGATCACCCGCGACTACGATTTCTACGAGCTGCTCATTCCACAGATCCTGCGCGGGGTCGGCATGATGTTCGCGATGGTGCCGACCAACAACATCGCGCTCGGCACGCTGGCGCCGGAGCGCGTCAAGAATGCGAGCGGCCTGTTCAACCTGATGCGTAATCTCGGCGGTGCCGTGGGGCTCGCCGTCATCAATACCGTGCTCAACGACCGCACCGACCTGCACATCACCCGTCTCCAGGAGCGGGTGACCTGGGGCAACGCGACCGCGACCGAAACCCTGACCATGTTCATGCAGAAGTTCCAGGGGCTCGGCGATTCCACGCTGATGGCGATGAAGCAGCTGTCCCAGCTGGTGCATCGCCAGGCGGTGGTGATGAGCTTTGGCGACGCCTTCTTCGCGCTGACGCTGTTCTATCTCGGCCTCAGCCTGCTGGTCACGCTGCTGAAGAAGCCGGCCTCGCCGTTCGGCGCGGCCGGTGGCGACGCGCATTGACGCGCACCGGACATGCGGGCGTCTGCGCACCAAAATGCAACACTCGTTCGTGAACTCGCGCGGGCGCCGTTGCCAATTGCCGGCGGCGCTTTTATAAGCTGCATCTCATTGTCTCGAACCGGGGAGGGATTTGCATGATGTCGTCACATTCACAGATCGCTTGCCCGCGCGCGATGATCGTCCGGCTCGGCATGTACGCGGCCTGCTAGAGGCCTCTTCCGCCAGCCCCGATCGGATCAAGGCCTGCAACCGGTCTCCCGATCGCTCCGCTTCCAAAATCAACGCCAATTGTCAGTGACGCCCTTCGGACCCTCGTGGCCGGATGTGCGTCCATCGATGGAGCCGGCCCGCCTGGCAACAGCGGCCGGATGATGCCATGACCACCCTGTCAAAGAAGCCCGCGGCGATCCGCGTGGTCCTGCCCTTCATGTTCCGGCACTGGCTGCAGCAGCCTTGGCGCACGCTCGGCATCGCCGCCGGCGTCCTGGGCGCGACCGCGGCCGACCTGTTCATGCCGGTGTTCTCCGGCCATCTGGTCGACGCCCTGACGCGCGGCCCGGCCGACCTCACGGCGCGGCATGCCGCGATGGTCGCCTTTGGGGCCATCGTGGCGCTGGGCGCGGCCTCCATGGTGCTGCGGCTCGTCGGCCTGCAGATCATCGTGCCGTTCACGCTGAAGATCATGTCCGACGTCGCCCAGCAGGCGTTCATGCGCGTGCAGCGGTTCTCGACCGATTGGCACGCCAACGCCTTTGCGGGCTCGACCGTGCGCAAGATCACGCGTGGCATGTGGGCGCTCGACCTGCTGCACGACACCATCCTGCTGGCGCTGCTGCCCTCGCTGACCGTGCTCGTCGGGTCGATGATCCTGCTCGGCCTTCATTGGGCCTCGCTCGGCGCCGTGATCGCACTCGGGGCGCTCGGCTACGTCGCGGTGACGGTTTGGCTGTCGACGCGCTACATCGCGCCGGCCGCACGCGTCTCCAACGCCTGGGACACCAAGGTCGGCGGCACGCTGGCGGATGCGCTGACCTGCAATGCGGTGGTGAAATCGTTCGGCGCCGAGGCGCGCGAGGACACGCGGCTCGCCCGTGTCGTCAAACGCTGGCGCGTGCGCGTGAGGCGGACATGGCTGCGCTATAATTACACGGCCATGTCGCAGCTGTCGCTGCTGCTGGTGCTGCGCGCCTCCGTGATCGGCGGCTCCGTTCTGCTGTGGATCGCGGGGCACGCCTCGCCCGGCGACGTCACCTATGTGCTGACGAGCTACTACGTCATCCACGCCTATTTGCGCGACGTCGGCATGCACATCAACAATCTGCAGCGCTCGGTCAACGACATGGAGGAGCTGGTGGCGATCCATGACGAGCCGATCGGCATCGCGGATGCCGCCGACGCGCGGCCGATCGCCATCGAAGGCGGCGAGATCGTGTTCGACGACGTCACCTTCCATTATGGCGGCCATCATGCGCCGCTCTATGAGGGGCTGTCGCTCACGATCCGCGCCGGCGAACGGGTTGGCCTCGTCGGGCGCTCCGGTTCCGGCAAGACCACTTTCGTCAAGCTGGTGCAGCGGCTCTATGACGTCACCGGTGGCCGCGTGCTGATCGACGGGCAGGACATCGCGCAGGCCACGCAGCAATCGCTGCGCAGCCAGATCGCGATCGTGCAGCAGGACCCGATCCTGTTCCACCGCACGCTCGCCGAGAACATCGCCTATGGCCGGCCCGGCGCCAGCCTCGAGGCGATCGAGCAGGCGGCGCGGCTGGCGAATGCGCACGACTTCATCCTGCGCCTGCCGAGGGGCTACGGCACCCTGGTCGGCGAGCGCGGCGTCAAGCTGTCGGGCGGCGAGCGGCAGCGTGTGGCGCTGGCGCGCGCCTTCCTCGCGGACGCCCCGGTGCTCATTCTGGACGAGGCCACGTCGAGCCTCGATTCGGAATCCGAGGCGCTGATCCAGCAGGCGATGGAGCGGCTGATGACGGGCCGGACGTCGATCGTGATCGCGCACCGGCTGTCGACGGTGAAGAGCCTCGATCGCATCCTGGTGTTCGACCGCGGCGAGATCGTCGAGCAGGGCACCCATGCCGTGCTCGCCGGCCGGCCCGGTGGCCTCTATCGCGGCCTGTTCGAGCGCCAGGTCGTGGAGCTCGGGCACGCCGTACCCCTGGTGCGTACGCCGGCCTAACGGCAGCTTGTTCAAGGCCCACGGCTCCGGCTAACGTGCCGGGCCGTGGGGTTGAGCGAAGGGACGCGATGACGGAGGTTCTGATCCTGCACCGGGTGGGCTCATGGCTTTCGGCGATCTGGGACGCGCGCTATCGCACGCCCGCGCGTTTCGTCGCCCTGATCGCGCTGCTGCTGCCCTGGACGACGACCGGACTCACCTTTGCGCTGATCCCCTGGCTGATCGCCTTTGCTTTCCTCGACCTGCGCGAATTCCCGCGTTCGCTGCTGCGTCCGATCTGCCTCGCGCCGATCGCGCTGGTCCTGCTGGCGCTGGCCGGCACGCTGTGGTCCGAGGCGCCGTGGCCCGAACGGATCCATGCGATCGGCCCGGCCGCCAAGCTGCTGGTGATCCCGCTCCTGATCTACCAGTTCGAGCGCTGGCCCTACGGACATTGGGGGTTCACGGCGTTCCTCGCCTCCTGCGCGCTCTTGATGCTCTATTCCTTCCTGGTCGCGATCGAACCCGACCTGGCCCTGAAAACCTATCTGTCGCGCGGGCCTTACAAGGTCGAGACCGGCATCGCGGTCCGCAACTATATCGACCAGAGCCAGGAATTCGCGCTGTGCGCGCTTGCGCTGGTCTATCCGGTCTCGGCGCTGTTGCGGCAGGGACGCGTGCGTCTCGCGGCGCTGCTGGCGGCGTTGTCGATCGGCTTCCTCGCCAACATGATGTTCGTCGTGGTCTCCCGCACGGCGCTGGTGACGCTGCCGGTCCTCATCGCGATCTTCGCGCTGCTGCATCTGCGCCCGCGCAACGCCCTGCTGGTCATTGCCGCCATCGCGCTGGTGGCCGTGCCGGTCTGGACTGCGTCACCGAGCCTGAGGGAGACGGTCGGTAAATTCAGCGCCGACTATCAGGCCACCATGGTCGACAACAAGATCAGCGGCATGGGCTCGCGGCTGGAATATTGGCGCAAATCCATCGGCTTCGCCGCGGAGGCGCCGCTGCTCGGGCACGGCACCGGCGCGATCCGCACGCTGTTCGCGCGCGCCGCCGCGGGCGAGAGCGGCGTGCGGGCGGAGGTCGTGGCCAACCCGCACAACCAGACGCTCAACGTCGCCGTGCAATGGGGAGCGGCCGGCGTCGCGGTGCTCTATGCGCTCTGGCTCGCGCATCTCCTGATGTTCCGCGGCGCAGGACTGGCCTGCTGGATCGGCCTGCTGGTCGTCGTGCAGAACATGCTGTCGTCGCTGTTCAATTCGCATCTGTTCGATTTCACGCCGGGGTGGATCTATGTGCTCGGTGTCGGCGTCGCCGGCGGCATGGCGCTGGCGCACCGGCGCCAGGCGGCCGGCGGCATCCCGAAATAGCGCCCGAAGGAGCGGCGGTTACGCATGCATCCACGAAGCTTCATTACCGGTCGGGATTAGCCCGGTCCGAGCACGCTCCAGACGAGGCCCAGTCCCGACAGGAACAGCAGGCCGAGCACGACGTCGCCGAAATGCTTGTCGCTCAGCGCATGGTAGACGCGTGCGCCGGTCCAGGCGCCGAGCAGCGTTCCCGGAAAGGCGATCATCGCGAGCCAGAGCACTTTCGGCGCAACGAGACCCGAAGCCGTCTGCAGCACCAGCGCGGTCGCGAGCACGGTGAAATTGAACAGCTGGAAGATGCCGCGCCGCTCATGCTTGTTCCAGCCTCGGATGTTCGCCCACAGGATCGGCAGCGGACCCGACAGGCCGGCCAGCCCGCCCAGGATGCCGCCGGCAAACCCGATCGCGCCGTCGGCGATGCGGCCGCCGAAGGTGACGGCGAGCGGCTTCTTGTTCAGATAAAGCGCGCTCGAGAAGATCAGCAGCAGCACGCCGACGCTGAGCTTGAACACTTTGGGATCGGCCGAGGCCACCATCATCGTGCCGAGCGGCACGCCGATCAGTCCCCCGATCAGGAACGGCCACACCAGCGACAGGTCGAAACTCTTCCACATCGAGGGCAGGGTCAGGGTCTGCGAGATCACCGAGCAGATCAACACCAGCGGCACCGCCAGCGAGGGCGGCAGCACATAGAGCCAGATGCCGAGCGCCATCAGTGCGGTGCCGAATCCGGCCAGCCCGGAGACGAAGCCGCCGGCGAGCGCGCCGAACAGCAGCAGCGCGTAAGAAAACGTTTCCAACCCGATTGTCCCTGTCGCAACGGGCGATCCCGAACTGTTGATCGCCGCAGCCCGCATAGCACGGCTTCGGCCGGGACGGTCAATTTCAAAACCGCACGCAAGCGTGATGGCTGGCGGCGGGCGTTCGTGGAAGACGCGCCTAAATGATGGCCATACTTCAATCCGGGGGCCTGCTCGATGCCGCGCAAGCACGTGCCGGTCCGAAACCAGAGGACGTCATGACGATGACACGCACGAAGATTTCCATTGCAACCGCGCTTCTGTCGGTGGCGGCCTTGATGCCGAGCATGGCGCAGGCGCAGTTTTCCGAGCCGGCCGCCTATCAGGCCGCTCATCCCGATCGCGACGTGCTTAACGGCGGCCAGCTGACGCCGGCAGGCCGAGCGGCCCGTGGCGGGTCGGTCGCGCCGAGCGACGCTTACTCAGCCTATCCGTCGGCCGGGATGCCGGTAATTCGCCCGCGCCATCGCCGTCATCATTAGGCAGTTCGTGGGTTGGGTAAGGAGGCGGTGTCAGCTGTGTGTCGATGCGTCCCCTGGGCGCGCGCCACGCCATCGGTCGCAATCATTGCCTCTGCGGCGCGGCTTCGAGACCCTGACCGTCAATTGCGCTAGACGATCTGCCTGATGTCGGCAGCCCGGTGCAAAGCGCCAACCAGGATGCGAAGCGCTTCAGTCAATTCAGCCCTGTTGCGCGCGGCACCAAGTGAAACGCGTGCCGCGTTCGGCAAGGTTCCGTCGACGGTGAAGGTCGAGCCGGCAACGACCGCGAGGCCGTCGCGCAGGAGCTGGCCCGCGACGTCCGGCCGGTTCTCCGGCAGCCGCAGCCAGAGATGATGGGCGGCGGGCTTGGCGAGAAACGACAGTCCCTTCAGCGCGCGCTGGGCGAGTTGCTGGCGGCCGACCGCCTCGTTGCGGATCGCGCCGATGATGCGGTCGGCGATGCCGCTCTCGATCCAGTGCGTCACCAGCGCGACCATCAGCGGCGCCGGCATCTGCACGGTCGCTTGCAGGGAGCTGCGCATCTCCTGCCGCGCGGCGCTGTCGGGCGTCAGCAGATAGGCGACGCGCAGTGCCGGCGCGATGCATTTCGACAGCGTGGTCGCAAGATAGGTCCGCTCCGGAATGAGGTTCGCGATCGGCACGGCCGCGCGGTCGAGCAGCCCATAGGCATCGTCCTCGATCAGCATGGTATCGGCGTCGCGGACGATCTTTGCGATCGCGTTCCGTCGTTCGCTCGAGAGCGTCGCGGTGGTCGGATTGTGCAGTGTCGGAATGAGGTAGACGGCCTTCGGCCGATGCGTCCGGCAGGCGCTGGCCAGCGCATCGGGCAGTATGCCGTTCTCGTCCATGGCGACGCCGACGAGCCGGATGCCGAGCCGCTCTGCGGCGGCCTTGATGCCGGGAAAGGTGAGGGCCTCGGTCAGCACGATTTCGCCCGGCCGCGCCAGATGGGCGAGCAAGTCGAACAGGATCGTCTGCGTGCCCGGAAAGATCACCAGCCTGTCGGCCTGCGCATGCGGAACGCGGCCGCGCATCCAGCGCGCCGCGACCTCGCGCTCGTGCGCGCTGCCGCCCGGCGGCTGATAGTTGAGATGTGCGGTCAGCCCGGATTGCGCCCGGATCGATTCCAGTCCCGCCATGATCCGCTCGTCGAGCTGTGCTTCCAGCGGATGCGGCGGCACGTTCATCGAGAGATCGATCGCGACCGGATGCGGCAGGTCGACCGCGCGGCGCGCGCTGGTCTCGGACACGAACGAGCCCTGGCCGACCCGCGCCTCCAGAATGCCGCGGCGGCGCGCCTCGTTGTAGGCGCGCGTGACCGTGGTCAGGTCGATGCCCAGCGCCTTGGCGAGCGAGCGCTGTGTCGGCAATTGCTGGCCGCGCACCAGCCGGCCGGAGGCGACGTCCGCCTCCATCGCATCGACGATGCGCTGATAGCGCGGCCCCGTCAGCTCGGAGATTGTAGGGATCCAATCCATGCAAATCGGGCCCGTATCCTTTGAATGTATGGGTCTGCGACCTTATTGTAGGGATCAGTCGAACGGAAGAGGTGCCGTCATGGCAAGCAGTTCAGTCTCTGTGGCAAAGGCGATGTGGCGCGGCTTCTGTGGCAAGTGCCCGAACTGCGGCGATGGCCATATGTTCGGCCGCTTCCTGAAAGTGTCGGAGGCGTGCGACCATTGCGGCGAGGAGCTGTTCCACCAGCGCGCTGACGACTTCCCCGCCTATCTCGTCATGGTCGTGGTCGGCCATATCGTCGTGCCGGCCATCCTCGCGATCGAGACGGCCTATGCGCCGGCGGTGTGGCTGCAGCTGGCCGTGTGGTTGCCGGTGACCCTGTTCGCCTCGCTTGGTCTCCTGCAGCCCACCAAGGGCGCCATCGTCGGCCTGCAATGGCAGATCGGAATGCATGGCTTCGAGGCGAGCAAGCTGCGGCGCGAAGCGGGCGTGCTGACGCTCTCTACACCGGACGCCCGTGCGGCCTAGCTTTCCCATCTCGCGGCAGGGCGCTACACTCCATCGCAACAAGCAAGATCGATGGAAACGCCGATGGCCGCTCGCGCGAAAACCTTCCTGCTCTGTCACGGCGCCTGGTCGGGCGGATGGTCCTGGAGGAAGATGCATCCGCTGATGACGCAGGCCGGCCACCGTCTAGTGGCGCCGACCTACACCGGGCTCGGCGAGCGCGCGCATCTGGCCAATCCCGCGATCGATCTCGAGACGCATATTCAGGACATCCTCAACGTCATCCACTTCGAGGATCTCCGCGACATCGTGCTGCTCGGCCACAGCTATGGCGGCATGGTCGCGACCGGCGTCGCCGATCGCGCCCGCGAGCGTATATCGCAGTTGATCTATCTCGATGCCTTCGTTCCCCGCGACGGCCAATCGCTGTTCGACCTCAACGAAGCCGGGCGCGAGCCGATGCGGAAAGCGGCGGCGTCCGGCGACGGCTATCGCATTCCGCCGAACCCGCCGCCGCCGGATACGCCGCAAGCCGATCTCGATTGGCTCAACGCGCGCCGCGTCGCCATGCCGATCAAATGTTTCGAGACCAGGCTGAAGCTGGAGCATGGCGAGCCTGCCATGCCGCGCGGCTACATCTATTGTACCCGCATTCCGCCGGGCGACGTGTTCGGGCAATTCGCGAAGCGGACGAAGAACGAGCAGGGCTGGCGCCATGTCGAACTCGACGCCAGCCACGCGCCGAACGTGACGGCGCCGGAGGCATTGATGGGGGCGTTGCGCGAGATCGTTGCTTAGGTCGTCATTCCGGGGCTCGTGCTGCACCCGACCTGAATCACGCACTCAGACATGGTGAGGGGCCTGGTGCGGTTTGCGCCAAGCCCCTCGTCGCACATCAGCCGGCCTGTAAGCCGGGTTCTGTAAGGCACCGTCCGCTTGCGCGCACGATACGTGACGGCCATTCCTCTGGGACCCCGTTTGCACGAGGCCTCGAGCAACCTACCCGGACGGCGGGCCTGACATCGCCCCGCGGCGTTATCGCTTGCGCGAACAGCCCGCTACGCCGTCCCTATTCGGTTTTGCTCCCGGTGGGGTTTACCATGCCGGCCCCGTTGCCGGAGCCGCGGTGCGCTCTTACCGCACCTTTTCACCCTTACCGCGCCGAAGCCCAAAGGGCGAAGGCGGGCGGTTCGTTCTCTGTGGCACTGTCCCTGGGGTCGCCCCCGCCGGACGTTATCCGGCACCGTATGTCAAGGGAGCCCGGACTTTCCTCCCCGGCGGCCTTTCGACCGTTGCCGGAGCGGCCGTCCGGCCGACTGACGGACGAAGGCATGGTCATTTATGACGGTTTCGTCAAGCGATTGTCCGCCGGGGCGGGACGCGAAATAAATGTCGGCGAAGATGTCGTCGGGGGTGGTCCCGGTTCGACTGGATGTCGGCAATCCAGCCGAACAACAGGAATAGAACCATGCAATATCTGCTGATGATCTATCAGAACGAAGTCGAGTACGCGAAACTGGATCCGGCAACCAGCGAGAAGATGCTGGCGGAATACCAGACCTTCACCCAAGGCATCATCCAGAGCGGCAACTTCAAGGCCGGCGATCGGCTGCAGCCGACGACGACGGCCACCACCGTCCGGGTCCGCGACGGCAAGACGCTGACGACCGATGGCCCGTTTGCGGAAACGCGGGAGCAGCTTGCAGGCTATTATCTGGTCGAGGCCAAGGACCTCGACGGGGCAATCGAGATCGCGGCGAGAATTCCCGGCGCGCGGGTCGGATCGATCGAGGTGCGCCCGATCTGGGTCTACGACAAGTGACATGTTCCGCCATGGTCGTTCCCGGCTGCGCCATCGCGTGCAGCCGCGGAACGGGCATGAGGGTGGTGATTCCATGAACGCCAGTGAGTTCGAGAGCATCTTTCGCGACGAGGCGGGGCGGGCGCTCGCCACGCTGATCCGCCTCGTCGGGGATTTCGATCTCGCCGAGGACGCGCTTCAGGACGCGTTTGCCGTTGCGCTCGAGCGCTGGTCCGCGGGCGAGTTCCCGGAGAATCCGCGCGCCTGGCTGGTCAACGTCGCGCGACACAAGGCGATTGACCGGATCCGCCGGCAGACCACCTTCCGCAGCAAGCAAAAACTGCTCGTGCACGAACTGGAGCTGCAGGCGCAGGCCGAGGACGAGCCGGCCTCGGTGCTCGACGACGACATGCTGCGGCTGGTCTTCACCTGCTGTCATCCCTCTTTCGCGCCCGAGGTCCAGGTCGCTCTCACGCTGCGCACGGTGTGCGGGCTGTCGACTGCGCAGGTCGCGCGGGCGTTCCTCGTCGGTGAAGATGCGATGGCGCAGCGATTGGTTCGCGCCAAGCAGAAGATCAGGCTCGCCGGGATCCCCTACGAAGTGCCGGAGAGGGACGCACTCGCGCCGCGTCTCGACGGCGTGCTCGCCGTGATCTATCTCGTCTTCACCGAAGGCTATGTCGCAACATCGGGCCGGGATTTGATGCGGCCGCAGCTCGCCGCCGAAGCCATCCGCCTCGCGCGATTGCTGGACCGGCTGATGCCGGACCGCGCCGGCATCAAGGGATTGCTGGCGCTGATGCTGTTGCACGATGCCCGCCGTGCCGGGCGCGAGAGCGACGCCGGCGACATCGTCCTCCTGGAGGAGCAGAATCGTTCGCTCTGGGACCGTGCACAGATCGAGCAAGGCTTGCGGCTGGTGGAGGATGCGTTACGTGTTCCCGGCCGGCCGCACCCTTACGCGGTGCAGGCTGCGATCGCCGCGCTGCACGCGCGCGCGCCGAGCTTCGCGGCGACCGACTGGCCGCAGATCGCCGGGCTCTATGAAGTGCTGCTGCGCATCAGCCCGTCGCCGGTGATCGAGCTCAACCATGCGGCCGCGGTGTCGATGGTCGACGGTCCGGCCCGCGCGCTCGATCTCGTCGATGCGATCGCCGCGCGCGGCGGGCTCCAGGGCTACGAGCTGCTGCCCGCGGTGCGCGCGGATCTGCTGCGGAGGCTGGGGCGCAAGGAAGAAGCGCGCGAGGCGTATCGCGCTGCGACAGCGACGACGCAGCTGGAGCCGTTGCGGCGGCTCTATGCGCGAAGAATGCGGGAGATGGATTAAGTCTCCCGCGGCCCGGGCGCAGCGCAGCGCGCTTCAGCGGTGCGCTGCAGAGCCGAGGCCCGTCTCGCCGTCACCTCACTTCGACGCGACCGCCGTCGGCTCGGCCGGCAGGCTCGCCAGCAGCGCCTGCAGCGTCGACAGCGTCGAGTGATCGGCGACGCCGTCCAGACGGGCGGGGCGGAAATGGCGCTGGAAGGCGGTGACGACCTCCATCGTCGCGGCATCGTACTTGCCGGTGAGGGGAACGCCATAGCCGTAGCGGGCGAGCGCCTGCTGCAGGCTCAGCACCTCGTCGCTGATGGTGCCGAGCATCAAGGTCTCGCCGCGCACGATCGGCGCGGGCGTCACCCAGTGGCCGACGCCGGAATTGGCGAGCGAATGCCACGGAAACTTTTCGCCGGGATCCTTCTTGCGCGCCGGCGCGACGTCGGAATGGCCGAGCACGCGATGCGAGGGCACCTGGCGACGGAGCATGATGCCGCGGCACAGCGCGATCACGGCGGCGACCTGGCGAAGCGGAAACTCCGGGTAACCCCAATCGTGGCCACGATTGACGATCTCGATGCCGATCGAGCAGGAGTTGATGTCGTCCTCGCCCGCCCAGGACGATACGCCGGCGTGCCAGGCGCGCCTGGACTCGGGCACGCATTGCACGATGCGGCCGTCCTCCAGCACGACGTAGTGCGCCGAGACCTCGGTCCCGACCGTGCATAGCCGGGCCAGCGCGCCCTCGACATCGGGCATCCCGGTGTAGTGCAGCACGATCATGTCGGGCTGCCGCCCCTTGTTGCGTTCGCCGTAATTGGGCGAAGGGATGATGTCTGAGACGATCGAGGAATCCGGCTCGAAGGTCCGCAGGTTCGCCGCGGCCTTGGGAACCGGGAGGACGCGTTGACGCTTCGTATCAGATCCGGGCGGGGTGGAACCGGGCGGCATAAACAACTCGAGTCGGATGGAGAATGGGCCAAGCCCTTCTCTTTACTATTCCTTTACCCTCCCTTGGGTGCAATCACATGACGCAGTTAACGGATGAATTTGCCGCAACTGTGTGCATGCGGCATCACCGCCGCGCCAGACGTTCGACTTGCGATGCGCCGGTCAACCCTTTCTTAACGCTAAAGGCCGTTACTGAGTGGTGAAGAGCCGACCCGCGTCCGGAGGCGGCCCAAGGCGTTTCTGGTTCGAGTTCCCATGGCTGCCCGACATATTGCACTGGGATCACCGTTGGGACCTGGAAGGGCCCGGCTTGTCGACGGTACTGGACGGGGGGTGAGTCGTGGAACCGCCGCGACGTGGAATAACTCGAGGCGTCATGGGCTCCTTGCTCCCCGATCTTGCAGGCGCCTCACGGAAGGCAAGCGGCAGGGACCGCGCATGAGCCCGGCAGCCCACATTCCGGTTCTCGGCCACGAGGCGGTCGCTCATCTCGCGCCGCGCGAGGGGGGCGTCTATGTCGACGCCACGTTCGGCGCCGGCGGCTATACCCGCAGCATCCTCGCCGTGCCCGGAACCCGCGTGATCGCCATCGATCGCGACCAGACCGCGATCGCCGGCGGCGCAGAGCTGGTCGCGCAGGCGGCCGGCCGTCTCACGCTGGTGGAAGATCGCTTCTCGAATCTTGCCGATGTCTGCGCTTCGCAGGGCGTCGAGGCTGTCGACGGCGTCGTGATGGATGTCGGCGTGTCCTCGATGCAGCTCGACCAGGCCGGCCGCGGCTTCTCCTTCCGTCTCGACGGCCCGCTCGACATGCGGATGGGGCAAAGTGGACCCACGGCGGCCGATGTGGTCGCCCGTGCCTCGGAAGCCCAGCTCGCCGACATCCTCTATCTGCTCGGCGAGGAGCGCCAGTCGCGGCGCATCGCCCGCGCCGTCGTCGCGGATCGCCAGGAGACGCCGTTCACCACCACGCGCGCGCTGGCCGATCTCGTCGGCCGAGTGGTTCGCAGCAAGCCCAACGAGATCCATCCCGCGACGCGGACGTTCCAGGCGCTGCGCATCCTGGTCAATGAAGAGCTTTCGGAACTCGAGACCGCGCTTGGGGCGGCCGAACGCGTCCTCAAGCCTGGCGGACGCCTCGTCGTCGTGTCCTTCCATTCGCTGGAAGACCGTATCGTCAAGAACTTCCTCTCGGAGCGGGCCAGGACCGGCGGCGGCTCGCGGCACCTGCCCGAATTGGCGCAGACGGCACCGAGCTTCCAGTTGCTGACGCGGCGGCCGGTGGTCGCCTCCGACGAGGAAGTCGCGCACAATCCGCGCGCGCGGTCGGCGAAGCTGCGCGCCGCCGAGCGCACCGATGCGCCCGCGCATGAGGGCGCGGAGGATTCGTCCTGGCCCCGGCTCGCCGACATCATGAGGGGAGGCTAGCGCATGCGCTTCATCCACCTCCTCGTGATCGGCGCGCTGATCTTCGCGGCCGCTCATGTCTACCGGATCAAGATGGATTCCACCGCGCGGACCGAGAAGGTGTTGCGGCTGCGCGCCGAGATCCGCGAGCAGCGCGATGCCATCGCATCACTGCGCGCCGAATGGGCCAAGCTCGATGCACCGTTGCGGTTGCAGGGACTCGCCGAACGGCATCTGCCGCTGAAGCCGGTCAATGGCACGCAGTACGACTCGCTGAAGACTCTCCCCGAGCGTCCGCCGCGCCTCGTCCGGCCGGGCGAGCCCGATCCGATCGGCGCCATGATCAATACCATCGAGGCGGCCAGCGATCCGGACAGCGTAACAGGCTCCGTGCCTCGGCCCGAGGGCAAGCCATGAACGTTCCGATTCCGGCCAAACCGACCGACCGACCGACCGAGCCGTGGCGGCAGCGGCTGATCCGCAGCCTGCTGTACGGACGCAATGTCGATCGCGCTGCGAAGGCGCGCGCACGTGTCGGCCTCGCGATCCTCGCTTTCGCCTCGGTCTATGCGCTGATCGGCGGCCGCCTCGTGATGTTCGCGATCGGCGCCGATGCCCATGGCGCGCGCCGTGCGGCGTCGCAGGAGGTGGTCGCGACCGCGCGGCCCGACATCGTCGATCGCAACGGCGCGATCCTGGCGACCGACGTCAAGGCGGCAAGCCTGTTCGGCGAGCCGCGGCGCATCATCGACAAGGACGAGGCGATCGAGCTGCTCACCGCCACCGTGCCCGATCTCGACGAGGCCGAGGTCCGCGAGCGCCTGCGGACACGCAAGGGCTTCGTCTGGCTCAAGCGCGAGATCACGCCGAAGCAGCAACAGGACATCCACAAGCTCGGCATTCCCGGCATCGGCTTCCTGCGCGAGAACAAGCGCGTCTATCCGACCGGCAACGAGGTCGCCCACCTCATCGGCCTCGTCAACATCGACAACCAGGGCATTGCCGGCATCGAGAAATGGCTCGACAACCAGGGGCTCGCCGATCTCCATCGGGCCGGTTTCGCCACCGATCGTCTGCAGAAGCCGGTCGAACTCTCGGTCGATCTGCGCGTCGAGCACGCGTTGCGCGACGAACTGCTCAAGGCCAAGGACAAGTTCCACGCCAAGGCGGCCTCCGGCATCGTCTCCAATGTCAAGACCGGCGAGATCGTGGCGATGGTCTCGCTGCCGGACTTTGATCCCAACAACCCGAAGGAAGCGCACGACCCCGACCGCATCAACCGCCTGACCACCGGCGTCTACGAGATGGGCTCGACCTTCAAGGCGTTCACGCTGGCGATGGCGCTGGATTCCGGAAAGATCAACCTGAACTCGTCCTGGGATGCGCGCGGAAACCTGCACTACGGCAAGTTCACGATTCACGACAGCCATCCGCTCGGCCGCTTCATCAACACGAAGGAAGTCTTCACCTACTCGTCCAACATCGGCGCCGCGCGGATTGCGCTGAGCCAGGGCGTCGAGGCGCACAAGGCGTTCCTGGCCAAGATGGGCCAGTTGACGCGGCTGCGCACCGAACTGCCGGAGAGCGCGGCGCCGCTGATCCCGCGCCGCTGGAGCGAACTGAATACGGTGACTGCCGCGTTCGGTCAGGGTCTCTCGGTGGCGCCGTTGCAGGCGGTGATGGGCATCAATGCGCTGGTGAACGGCGGCTACCTCATTCCCCCGACCTTCATGAAGCGCAGCGAAGCGGAAGCGTCGGCGATGGCCAAGCGCGTCATCAGGACGGAAACCAGCGACAAGATGCGCTACCTGATGCGGCTCAATGCCGAGATCGGCACCGCCAAGACCGCCGACATCAAGGGCTATTACGTCGGCGGCAAGACCGGCACGTCCGAGAAGGTGATCAACGGCCGCTACGCCAAGAAACGCGTGCTGAATTCCTTCACCGCCATTCTGCCCTGCGACGATCCGAAATATCACGTCCTGATCATGCTGGACGAACCACAGGCGCTGCCCGAGACCCATGGGTTCATCACGTCGGGCTGGAACGCGGTGCCGACCGGCGGCAAGGTGATCGAGCGGATCGCCCCGCTGCTGGGCGTCGAGCCCCGTTTCGACCTGCCGCCCGCTGACCGCCTTATTCTTGCGGCATCCCGGACAACCCAGTAATCAAGCCGGGAGGCCGTGGCTGCCGAGTCGGGATCCCCCGGGATCCGGCTTTCGGCGCGGCGTGCGATTGGAACACCATGAAGCTGCGCCAACTCCTCCGCAACGACGCCGCGATCGACCCCGCTGCTGCGGCGCTCGACGTGACCGGGCTCGCGCTCGACAGCCGCGCCGTCAAGCCGGGTGACGTGTTCTTTGCGCTGGCAGGCAGCAAGACCGACGGCGCGCGCTTCATCGATGCCGCCATCGCCGCAGGGGCGGTGGCCATCGTCGGCGACCATTCGCCCCAAGGCGGCAAGGTGCCGTTCATCGCCGTTTCCAACCCGCGCCGCGCGCTTGCGCTCGCTGCGGCGCAATTCTTCCCCATGCAGCCGGCGACGATCGCGGCCGTGACCGGCACCAGCGGCAAGACCTCGGTCGCCGCCTTCACGCGCCAGATCTGGGAGCGGCTCGGCCATGTCTCGGCCAGCATCGGCACCATCGGCCTGGTCTCGGCGAAGCGCACCGTCTACGGATCGCTGACGACGCCGGATCCGATCGCGCTGCATCGGCAGCTCGACGAGATCGCGCGCGACGGCGTCACGCATCTCGCCTTCGAGGCGTCCTCGCACGGCCTCGACCAGTACCGGCTCGACGGCGTGCGCATTGCGGCGGCCGGCTTCACCAATCTGTCGCGCGACCACATGGATTATCATCCGACCGTCGCACATTACCTTGCCGCCAAGCTGCGGCTGTTTCGCGACCTGGTTCCTCAGGGCGGCGCAGCGGTCATTTCCGCGGATCATGATTGCTCGGCCGAGGCGATAGAGGCCGCGACCGCGCGCGGCCTGCGCGTGATGGCGGTCGGCTGCAAAGCGGACGGAGCGGGCGAGGGCATTCGTCTTGCTGGCGCCGCGGTCGATGGTTTCTCGCAGGTGCTCGAGCTCGAACATTGCGGCCGGCGCGCCAATGTCCGGCTGCCCCTGGTCGGCGCATTCCAGATCGAGAACGCGCTGGTGTCGGCCGGCCTCGCCATCGGCACCGGCAGCGATGCCGGCGAAGTGTTCGCATGCCTCGAACATCTCGAAGGCGCCAAGGGCCGGCTCGAACGTGTCGGCGAGCGCAACGGCGCGCCGATCTTCGTCGACTATGCGCACAAGCCAGACGCACTGGCGAAGGCGCTGCAGGCGCTGCGACCCTATGCGAAGCGCCGGCTCGTCGTCGTGTTCGGCGCCGGCGGCGACCGCGATGCGGGCAAGCGGCCGATCATGGGTGAGATCGCGGCGGAGAACGCCGACGCGGTTATCGTCACCGACGACAATCCGCGCAGCGAGCAGCCCGAAGCCATCCGCGCCGCGATCCTCGCCACGGCGAAAGGCGCGCGCGAGATCGGCGACCGCGCGGCCGCGATCCGTGCCGCGATCGACGAACTCGAGCAGGGCGATGCACTGCTGATCGCCGGCAAGGGCCACGAGACCGGGCAGATCGTCGGCACCGAGGTGCTGCCCTTCAGTGATCACGAGGCGGTTGCCGCCGCATTGGCATCGAGGTCCGCATGAGCGCGCCACTATGGACGGTTGCCGAGGTGGCGCGCGCGCTGGGCGCGGCCGGCTCGTTCCCGGATACGCCTATCGACTTCGTCACCCAGGACAGTCGCCTGGTCAAGCCGGGCAGCCTGTTCGTGGCGCTCAGCGGCACGCCGAGCGGCGGCTTCGTTTCCTCCTTCGCGAGCAGCCGTGACGGCTGGGAGTTCGCCGACAAGGCGGAAGCCGCCGGCGCCGTCGCGATGATCGTGCCGCATGAGATCGCGGGCATCCGCATTCCCCAGATCATCGTGAAGGACACGCTGATCGATGGCCTGTGGGGCCTCGCCCGCGCCGCCCGCGCGCGTTTCCATGGCCAGGTGATCGGGCTAACCGGCAGCGCCGGCAAGACCAGCACCAAGGAGTTCATCGCCGCCTATCCGAATGCCTATGCCAGCCCGTCGAGCTTCAACAATTTCTGGGGCGTGCCGCTGACGCTGTGCAATGCGCGGCCGGACGCCAGTCTCTGGGTCGTCGAGATGGGCATGAACCAGCCCGGCGAGATCGCGCGGCTCAGCGAACTGACGCGGCCGACGGTCGCGCTGGTCGTCAACGTGCAGCCGGTGCATCTGGAAAAGCTCGGCTCGCTCGAGGCGATCCGCCGCGAGAAGGTGTCGATCGCGCAGGGCCTGCCCGAGGACGGCGTGCTGGTGCTGCCGGCCGGGCTGAAGGCGTCGGAGTGGAAGGGCAAGGTGGTGCGCTTCGGCGAGCATGCCGAGTTGCACGAGGTCGCGCACGCCCCGCATGGCGAGAGCTGGCAGGTCGTGGCCATGATCGGCAAGAAGGAGATCGCCTTCAGCCTGACGCCGGGCGCGCCGCACCGCGTGCAGAATGCGCTCGCCGCGCTCGCCGCGATCCGCGCCGCCCATCTCGATCCGGCGACGCTCGCCATCAAGCTCGACCGGGTCGGCATCATGACCGGCCGCGGCGTCGAGCAAATGGCCGGCGGCGTCACCGTGATCGACGACAGTTTCAACGGCAATCCGGCCAGCGTCGCGGCGGCGTTGCAGAGCCTGCAGGCCCGCCCCGTCAGCGGCGGCCGCCGCATCGCGGTGCTCGGCGATATGCTGGAATTGGGTGAGGAGGCGCCGAACTATCACACCGCGCTCGCCGCGCATCTGGACGGCATCGACGCCGTCTATTGCGTCGGCCCCCTGATGCGGCACCTGTTCGACGCGCTGCCGCCCGGCCAGCGCCTCGGCTGGCACGACGATCCCGCCACGCTCCGTCCGGCGCAGGTCGCGGACCTCTTGAGGTCAGGCGACGTCGTGGTTGTCAAGGGCAGCAAGAAGATGTTCTGGGTCAACAAGTTTGTCCCGTCCCTGGTGGCCGCCTTGCAGGCGAAGGCGTAAACTGCTTGGAAGACGCCGTTTCCGATCGAGACCGAGACCCACGCATGTGCGCGCGAAGGCGCCATAGGACCGTCTGAATGTTTTACTGGCTGATCGAGCTCTCCAATACATTTCCCGGCTTCGGCGCCATCCGCACCGTGCTGAACGTCTTCCGCTACATCACCTTCCGCACCGGCGGCGCCATCGTCACCGGCGCGCTGTTCGTGTTCCTGTTCGGGCCCTGGATCATCGACCATCTGCGTATCCGCCAGGGCAAGGGCCAGCCGATTCGCACCGACGGCCCGCAATCGCATCTGGCCAAGAAGGGCACGCCCACCATGGGTGGGCTGATGATCCTGTCGGGCCTTACCGTCGGCACCGTGCTGTGGGCCAATCCGCTCAACCCCTATGTCTGGATCGTGCTGGCGGTGACGCTCGGTTTCGGCTTCGTCGGCTTCTACGACGACTATCTCAAGGTGACCAAGCAGACCACCAGCGGCTTCGGCGGCAAGCTGCGCCTGCTGATCGAGGCGATCATCGCGCTGGTCGCCTGCTACGCGCTGGTGCGGCTCAACCGCGATCCGGCGTCCACCGCGCTGACGGTGCCGTTCCTGAAGGACACGGTGTTGCATTTCGGCTGGTTCTTCGTGGTGTTCGGCGCCTTCGTGATCGTCGGGGCCGGCAATGCGGTGAATCTCACCGACGGTCTCGACGGCCTCGCCATCGTGCCCGTGATGATCGCGACCGCCAGCTTTGCGATGATCGCCTATCTCGCCGGCAACGCGGTGTTCGCCGACTATCTCCAGATCAAATATGTCGCCGGCACCGGCGAACTCGCGGTGCTCTGCGGCGCATTGCTGGGCGCCGGTCTCGGCTTCCTCTGGTTCAACGCGCCGCCGGCCTCGATCTTCATGGGCGACACCGGCTCGCTCGCGCTGGGCGGCATGCTGGGCGCGATCGCGGTCGCGGTGAAGCACGAGATCGTGCTCGCGGTGATCGGCGGCCTGTTCGTGCTGGAAGCGGTCTCCGTCATCGTGCAGGTGGTCTCGTTCAAGCTGACGGGCAAGCGCATCTTCCGCATGGCGCCGATCCACCACCATTTCGAGCAACTCGGCTGGACCGAGCCGCAGATCGTGATCCGCTTCTGGATCATCTCGGTGATGCTGGCGCTCGCCGGTCTCTCGACGCTGAAGCTGCGGTGACGGGCACGCCATGATCCCCGTCACCTCCTTCGCCGGCAAGACGGTCGCCGTGTTCGGCCTCGGCGGCTCGGGGCTTGCCTCATGCCATGCGCTGAAGGCGGGCGGCGCCGAAGTGATCGCGGCCGACGACAATGCCGAGAACGTCGCCAAGGCCGCGCAGGCCGGCTTCATCACCGCCGATCTGCGCGGCGTCTCCTGGACGAACTTCGCCGCGCTCGTGCTGGCGCCGGGTGTGCCGCTGACTCATCCCGTGCCGCATTGGAGCGTGCTGAAGGCGAAAGAAGCAGGCGTCGAGGTGATCGGCGACATCGAGCTGTTCTGCCGCGAACGCCGTCGCCACGCGCCCGACGCGCCGTTCATCGCCATCACCGGCACCAATGGCAAGTCGACCACGACGGCGCTGATCGCGCATCTCACGAAAGTTGCCGGCTACGACACCCAGATGGGTGGCAATATCGGCACCGCGATCCTGTCGCTGGAGCCGCCAGGCACGGGCCGCGTCCACGTCATCGAGATGTCGTCCTACCAGATCGACCTCACGCCCTCGCTCGATCCTTCCGTCGGCATTCTGCTCAATGTGAGCGAGGACCATATCGACCGTCACGGCACCATCGAGCGTTATGCCGCGGTGAAGGAGCGGCTCGTTGCGAGCGTGCAGGACGGCGGCACGTCGATCGTCGGCGTCGACGACGGCTTCTGCCGCGACATCGCCGACCGGCTCGACCGCGCCGGCAAGAATGTGGTGCGCATCTCCGTCAAGAACCCGCTGGCATCGGGCATCCATGTCGAGCACGGCACCATCGTGCGCACGGCGGGCGGCGCCCGCAGCGAGATCGCCGCGCTCGGCGGCATCGGCTC
>VYLE01000411.1_pt1 | contig 25751 bp, 22 predicted proteins | sample 5114391 | NCBI WGS metagenome assembly VYLE01 (sample SAMN12291771, study PRJNA351875) | freshwater metagenome | isolation source: freshwater lake | place: USA: Michigan, Kent Lake | collected 2013-08-15
CACGCCCACACCCACGCCGGTCCCGGCGCCCGCCGCGCAGCCCCCGGTGGTGCAGCCACCCATCACCGTGTCACCGGCACCCGCCCCCCCCCCGGCGCCAGCCGCCGCCGACACGGCGCATGGCGACTGGCATCGCCTCGACTACGACCGTGATGGCGTGCTGGGCGTGGGCTCCGAGCGTGCCCTGCGCGAGCTGCTCGCCGGGCGCCAGCCGCAGCGTGAGGTGCTCGTGGCGGTCATCGATGGGGGCATCGACACTGCCCACACCTATCTGCGCGGGCGCCTGTGGCGCAACGCCAGGGAGGTGGCGGGGAATGGCCGCGACGATGATGCCAACGGGTACACGGACGACGTCTGGGGGTGGAACTACATGGTGACGCCCACCGGTCAGGCCGTGGGCGCCGAAACGTTCGAGCTAACGCGCCTGTACGCGGCATGCCGTGGCACCGGCGCCGGTCGTGGCGTGGCGCGTCCTTCGGCTGCCCGCTGCGACACGATCGCCACGGCGTATCGCGACAAGGTGGACGAGGTAACCGGTACCCTCGGCCAGATTCGCGGCATCGAGCGCGTGCTCGCCCAGGTGACGGCGGCACTCGAAGGACCGGTGGGGGCGCCGCTGACGCGCAGCACGGTGCAGGCCTTCGTGCCCACCAATGCCCAGCAGGAGCAGGCCAAGCGCACCTGGCTGCAGCTCGACGCCAATGGGCTGGGTCCGGCGTCCATCGCCGACGCCAGAAAGGCGTACGAAAGTCAGGCCACCCACGGCCTCGACAGCAGCTACTTCCCGCGTGCCGTGAATGCCCCCGGCTCCGCCGATGTGACCGGCCCCGACGCGGGACACGGGACTCACGTGGCGGGGATCATCGGGGCGGAGCGCAACCCGGCCAACGCCACGATGGGAATTGCCCCCAACGTGCGCCTCATGGCGCTGCGTGCGGTGCCCGATGGTGACGAGCGCGACGAGGACGTGGCACGCGCCATCCGCTACGCGGTGGACCAGGGCGCGCAGATCGTGAACATGAGCTTCGGCAAGGCATTCTCGCCCAACAAGGCGGCGGTGGATAGCGCGGTACGCTACGCGCAGTCGAAGGGCGTGCTGCTGGTGCACGCCGCCGGCAACGATGGCGAAAACAACGATGTGGTGCCCTCCTTCCCCACGCCGGCGCTGGGGCGCGGCGCCCGCGCCACGCTGTGGCTCGAGGTGGGCGCGAGTTCGTGGAAGGGCACGTCGCGGCTGGCCACGAGCTTCAGCAACTACGGCCAGCAGCAGGTGGATCTGTTCGCGCCGGGCGAGGACATGCTCAGCACGGTGCCGGGCGGTGGTGTAAAGCGGGAGGACGGCACCAGCATGGCAGCGCCGGTGGTGTCGGGGGTGGCCGCCCTGTTGCTCGCGTACTTCCCGAAGCTCACACCGGCCGACGTGCGCGACATCATCTTGCAGTCGGTACGCACCTTCCCGGGGGCCATGGTGGCGCTTCCGGGGGGAAGCGGGCAGCAGGTGCCTTTTGCGTCCCTGTCGCGCACCGGTGGGCTCGTCGATGCGTACGCCGCGGTGAAGCTGGCGCTGCAGCGCGAGGCCCTGCGCCCGTAGCCCAGGGCGTGATAGCTTCCCGCTTCGGCATTCGTCGCGTGGACGCCAGGGCCTGACCGCCATGGCGTCCCCGCTCACTTCCCTTTCCGGATTTCCTGCATGCGCACCCTGCGTGTTCTTGGCGCCGTTTCGCTGTTGTCCGTGCTCGCTGCCGCTCCTGCTCTGGCCCAGACGCGTCGCGCGGCGCCCAGCACGCGGGCCACGGCCGAGCTGTCACTGACGCTGGCCGATACCGCCGCGCAGCGCGCCGCGGGCAAGGCGGCGCTCGTGCGTCTCGACTACGGGCAGCCGCACCTGCGTGGCCGCAAGCTGCTCACCGACAGCCTGGTGCCCGTGGGGCGCGTATGGCGGCTGGGTGCCAACGCCGCCACGCTGCTCACGACCGACGTCGAACTCACCATGGGCGGCAAGACCGTGGCGCCCGGACGGTACGTGGCCCAGCTGCTCCCCGAACCGAGCGGCTGGACGCTCATTCTACAGCAGGAGACCACCGGAGCGGCGCAGGTGAACGTGGCGGCCTACGACAAGGCCAAGGATTACGCGCGCATTCCGCTCACGGCCACGACGGCGTCACCGTCGGTGGAGAGCCTCACCATGGCCTTCGTGCCTTCCACCGCGCCCGGCATGCAGAAGGGCGATCTCACCATCGCGTGGGGCACGGTGATGCTGCGCACGGAGTGGTCGGTCAAGTAGTCGCGCCTGCCGCGAAATGCTCGTACTGTTGATGAAATGATGCGGCAGACGGACTGGGCGCGCGGTACACTGCGCCCAGTTCGTTGGCAGTCGGGGAGCGCGTGGCCTCGCCCGGGACGGCACGGTTGGTGCACGGGTGCGGTGGCAATAGCACCACCGACGGCCAATCAGCCTGCCGACGGGTTGGAACTCATGCATTGGAGCTGCAGAGATGGCGACGCGCGCAATGGTGTTCATCGATGGGACGTGGCTGGCCGTGACCGCCAACCGCCTGGCCGACCAGCATGGCCTGCAGGGGCGCACCGGGGGGCCGCTCGACTTTGGCGCGTTGCCGCGCGTGTGTGCGCAGGCGATTGCCGCCCAAATGGCCACCACCGCCGGCCTCGATGTCGTGCGGACGCATTACTTCGGCTCCATCGCCACCAATTTCGACGCGGTCGATCAGGACGCGGTGCAGCGGCGCAGTGAGTTCTTCGATAGCCTGCGGCGTCACCATCGCTACGAGGTGTATCGCTACGAGACCGACTACCGGGGGCATCGCGTACGGCGCACCCCCGGCGAGGAGGGCTTCGTGCCGCAGGAAAAAGCGGTCGATGTGGGGCTGGCCACCGCGCTGCTCGAGATGGCGGCGGTGTCGGCGTACGACATTGCCATCGTGGTGTGCGGTGATCGTGACTTCGTGCCGGCGCTGCAGGCGGTGCGCCGGTTGGGCAAGCGCGTGGCCATCGTGAGTGCACGTGGCAGCTGCTCGCGCGAGTTCAGCGATCCCAACGACCCCATGCGGGTGCGCGACTTCGACCCGCTGTGGCTGGATCTGTTGTGGAGCCAGGTCGTGGCGCCCGGCGCGCGCTCGCTCCGCTCGGCCGGGGAGTTGGCGTCCGGTCAAGGCCCCGATTTGGCGGGTGAGTTCGCGGACGAGGGTGAGGTGCCCGGGAGTGGGGAGGAGGGCCATCCCATGGCCGCGCGTGGCACGGCGGGGGCACTGGCCGATTCGCCGTACAGTGACGAGCGCGACAGCAGTGCACTCAGCGGCGTGGTGACCAAGGTGCACGCCAACGGCTACGGCTTCGTACGCGGCGACGACGGGGCCGACTACTACTTCCGCCGCTCCGATTTTGCCGATGTCACCGACTTTCTGCGCCTCGAGCGCTTCCGCACGCGGCTCACGTTCCGCGTGAGCGAGCTGGCGCGACCGGGGCAGGCGGGGCGCGCCGCCTCGCTGGTGGTGAGCGGTGTGCAGGACGCCTCGGTACCGGTGTCGCCGCGGCCGGCGTTCTCAGCGGCGCCATCGCCGGGACTGACCGACGACCTCTGGGCGCTCGACCCGTTTGCGGCGCCGGTGCGGCGGGAGGCGGCCTCGGTGGCCAGTGCCGAGGCCGTCGAGGCCGTCGAGGCCACGAGGGTGACCGTGGGGGTCACGGGAGAGGCGGCGGAAGCGGCCACATCGCCGGTGGAACGCGAGGTTGCGCTGGCCGCACCGGTAGCCGCCGATGTGGTGCCGGCGGCGGCGGCCGAGGGGATGGCCGAGATCGGTGCAGACGAGGCAGCCGCCCCGGTGGCGCCGCGGAAGAAGCGCGTCTCGCGCAAGGCGCTGCCGGCGTAAGGGTACGGGGCGCCCTTGCGACGAGGGGGCGGTTGACGAGAGGCGCTCAAATGAGCGAACCTACCTGCTCATCTGAACGGAGTGCTTCTGACCCCACCGCCCGCGTCACGCAAAGCCGCCGTCAAGCGCGCCGGTGCGCCGAAAAAGATGGCCATCGTTCGCGGCTCGTCGGGGATGGGCAAGCAACCGGCGCTGCTCGGGCGCCTGCGCAAGCAGGCGCCGCACCTCCTCATGCTGTGGGGACTCGAGCCGATGGCCCGCATCGATCTCGTTCGTGCCGGCGTTGATCCCGAGGTGGTCGATGACCTGGACACGACTCTCGGGGTCGGCAAGGAGCGGCTGCTGAAGGGGCTCGGTGTGGCTCCGCAAACCGTCAGTCGCAATCGCCGAGCGCAGACGCCCCTGAATGCCGCGGACAGCGAGCGGGTGGTGGGACTTGCGCAGTTGCTCGAGCGGGTGGCGCGCTGGACCCCAAGCGACGACGCAGTGGCAGCCGGTTTTGATCCGTTCGCGTGGCTCGGCAGCTGGCTGACGTCGCCGAATCCCGCACTGGGTGGGCAACGCCCTCTGGCGCTGCTCGACACGAGTGACGGGCGCCTCCTGGTGGACGGGGTGCTGGCCACCATGGAGTCGGGGGCGTACGTCTGACCGCCCGCAGCGACATCACGCTCTACCGAATCGGGACCGATACCCCGAGCTACACGGCCGACGACCGATCGGGCATTGGCGCGGAACTCGCGCCGGGTCGATGGAACGAGAAAGGCACTCCGGTCCTCTACACCGCGACCTCGCGAGCCCTCGCGTGCCTGGAGACGTTGGTGCACACCGCCCCGGCAGGGGCCTTCCCGTTCAACCGGTATCTGGTGGAGATCACGGTGCCTGCGGACGCCTGGAGTGCTCGCACGCGATGCCGGCCGACCGATACACACGTGATCGGGTGGGACGCGATCCCTGCCGGGCTGGTGTCGAAGGCGTGGGGACAGCAGTGGCTGGCGTACGGCCGTTCATTGCTTGCCGAGGTGCCTTCGGTGGTCGTGCCCGAGGAAAGCAACGTGCTCATCAATCCCCGGCATGCCGACGTCGGGCGGATCACCACGCGGAAGGTCCGCAGGTGGCTGTACGACCCGCAATGCTGAAACCCGGCCGCCCCCCTATAGCTCCACCTGTGCCCCCAGCTCCACCACCCGGTTGGGCGGCAGGCGGAAGAAGGCGGTCGCCGGACGGGCATTCCGCGACATCGTCGCGAAAAGACGTTCCCGCCAGAGCGCCATGCCCGGTCGCTTGGTGGCAATCAGCGTCTCCCGCCCCAGGAAGTACGTGGTCTCGAGCGACTTGAACGTCAGCCCCTTCGCGCGAATGGCACCGAGTTCACGCGGAATGTCCACGTCCTCCATGAACCCGTACGCCAGCCGCAGGTGCCAGAATCCATTGCCGAGTTCGCGCATCTGCACCCGCTCCTCCAAGGACACCGTCGGAACGGCGAGCGTCTCCACGGCCAGGAAGACCACGCGCTCATGCAGCACCTTGTAGTGCTTGAGGCTATGGAGAAGCGCCGGCGGCGTGCCACTCGTGTCACCGAACATGAACACCGCCGTTCCGGGGACCCGGTGCAGTGTCGTCCCCGCAATGCTGGTCAGGAAGGCATCACGCGGCATGGCACTCTCGCGGAGCCGCTCGGCGAGCACCTGCCGTCCCTTCTTCCACGTCGTGAGCAGTGCGAACACGAGGGCGCCCACCACCAGGGGGAACCAACCACCCTGGGGGATTTTGATCAGGTTGGCGCCCCAGAAGGCCAGGTCGATCACCAGGAATCCCGCGGTCACGGCAAGTGCGGTGCCCCGGCTCCAATGCCACCGTTCGCGCGCCACGAAGTAGAACAACAGCGTCGTGATCGTCATGGTGGTCGTGACAGCCACGCCGTACGCCGCGGCGAGATTCGTGGAGCTGCGGAAGCCGAGGACCAGGCCAATGCACGCCGCCATGAGCGCCCAGTTGATCGCCGGGATGTAGATCTGCCCGAACTCGCGGTCGGAGGTATGATCGATCTGCACGCGGGGGCTGTACCCGAGTTGCACCGCCTGCAGCGTCAACGAGAACGCGCCTGAGATGAGTGCCTGCGAGGCGATGACCGTGGCCGCCGTGGCGATTCCGACCACCGGCACAAGCGCCCACTCCGGGGCCATTCGGTAGAATGGATTCGAAATGGCCGAGGGGTCGCGAATGAGCAGCGCTCCCTGACCGAGATAGTTCAGCAGGAGGGCCGGTAGCACGATGGCGAACCACGCCAGGCGAATGGGGCGACGTCCGAAGTGCCCCATGTCCGCGTACAGCGCCTCGCCACCGGTCACCACGAGAAAGACCGAGCCGAGCACGAGAAAACCATTCCACCCGTTCGTCGCGAAGAACGCCATGGCATGCGTCGGCAGCAGCGCGACCAGCACGCGCGGCTCCTGCACGATATGCCAGATGCCCAGCGATGCCAGCGTGATGAACCACACGAGCGTAACGGGGCCGAAGACGCGCCCCACACCCGCCGTGCCGTGCCGCTGGATGAGGAAGAGCGCGGTGAGGATGGCGATGGTGATCGGCACCACGTAGGGCGCGAGCGCCGGGGTGATGATCTCGATTCCTTCGACGGCACTCAGCACGGAAATCGCCGGTGTGATCATGCCATCGCCGTACAACAGGGCGGTGCCGAAGAGGCCAAGCACAATCAGCCCCCAGCGTCCCCCTCGCAGCGTCGAGGGCGGCGTGATGAGCGACGTGAGCGCCAGAATCCCGCCTTCACCCCGATTGTCGGCGCGCAGGATGAACACGAGGTACTTGATGGAGATGACGAGGGCCAGCGACCAGAAGATCAGCGAGAGCACGCCAATTACGTTCGCGGGGTTCACGGCCACCCCGTGCTCCTCGAGAAACGATTCGCGCATCGCGTACAACGGACTCGTGCCGATGTCGCCGTACACGATGCCCAACGCGGCAAGGGAGAGCGTAAGGAGATACTTGCGGTCCACGGGCCGATTCTCGGCGGCTTCCCCATGCGACGACTCTCCCTGCGTCGCATGGGCGTGCGATGTGTTGTGTGCATCGGTCATGGCGGAATGGTATGGCAACGCGGCGTGTCCATCGCCCCTGCCGCATGCCGATTCGGCGATTTTCATGCAATTTTCTCGTGCCATCGTCGATCTGCGCCGTTCGCACCTCCGTAGATTTTCCAAACCATGTCTCAACAACGCGTGCTGGTCATCGACGACGAGACCTCCATCCGCTCCATCGTGCGCGCCGCCGTGGAGTCAGACGGCGGCACGGTCTACGAGGCGGCATCGGGGCTGCGTGGCCTCGAACTCGCGCGCCACGAGCGACCGGCGCTCGTGGTGCTCGACCTGGGGCTGCCGGACTTGGATGGACTCGACGTGTGCCGCGGATTGCGCGAGTGGACCGCTGCGCCCATCCTCGTGCTCTCCGCCCGACACTCGGACGAGGAAAAGGCGCGCCTGTTGGACGCCGGCGCCGACGACTATCTCACCAAACCCTTCAGTACCCTCGAGTTGCAGGCGCGCGTGCGCGCACAACTCCGGCGCGCGCGCATGGGCCCGGTGCCCGGCGGTGATGCCCCCATCGCGGTCGATGATCTGACCATCGACCTCGCCACACGCGACGTACGGCGGGACGGCGAACCCGTACACCTGACGCCAACCGAATGGGCCTTGTTGCGGACACTCGTCATGCATACGGGACGGACGCTCACCCATCGGCAGCTGTTCGACGCCGTGTGGGGTCGCAGCCATGGCGATGCGCAGCAGTATCTGCGCGCGTACGTGGCGCACCTCCGACGCAAACTCGAGCGTGATCCGCTGCGTCCTTTGCGGATCGTGACCGATGCCGGTGTCGGGTATCGTTTCGTGCTGCCGGACTGACGAGTGGAGTACACGCGACCGCCCACCCCCCCGTCCTTCACCGAGCGCCCGCCACACCCGTCACGGCCGGTTCTCAACGCATGGGTAGCGGGTGCGCTCGCGCTGCTTGTCGCCACGCTGCTGTTGCTGTTGCTGCGCGAGCGACTGGACAAGGCTCATGTGGCGCTCGTGTATCTGCTGGTCGTACTCGGCGGCAGCGCCGCCGGAGGCCGAACGCTGGGGATTGTCTTGTCCGGCGCGGCGTTCGTGGCGTTCAACTTTCTCTTCCTTCCGCCGTACCACACGCTGGTCATCGCCGATCCGTTCGACTGGCTGGTGCTGATCGCGTTTCTGGTGACCGGGATTGTGGCCGCCCAATTGCTGTATCGTGCGCAGCGCGAGGCCGCGCTGGCCCGCCGACGCACCATGGAAGTGGATCGTCTCGCCGCACTCGGTGCCGAGACCCTCAGCGCCGGTCGCGCCGACGCAGCCCTCGGTGCCATCGCGCGCGTGATTCGCGAGACGCTCGACGTGGGGGACTGCGAGATCTACGTGCTGCTGGAGGCCGTCCCATCGCTGGCCGAGGCCAAGGCGGCGGGCACCACCCAATCCACACGGACCGCGCCGCCGCCGTCCGTGCAGCTGGCAGCGCGCGCGAGCACATCACGTGTTGCGACGGACGCCCACGAGAATCCACCAGGAGCGGACGGCACCGTCCCCGTGCTGCAACACGAGATCCCGCCGTTGGTCACAGTGGTGGCGCACAACGGCCACGCCACGGCTGAACGCGCAGACGGCACCAGTCGAATCCTGGCACACTCCGGTTCGCGCCACCTCACGGCGGGCCTGAGCAACGACCTCGGTGATATCCGGGCGCTTCTGCTCCCACTCACGGTGCACCAGCGCGCGGTTGGGGTGCTCCGCCTCTCCGACCCGCGCGCCGTACGCCTCGATCCAACGCGCCAACGCTACCTGGAGGCACTGGCATACTACGCAGCACTTGGCGTGGAGCGATTGCGGCTCGCTGCAGAAGCCGAGCGGGCGGAGGCGCTCCGTGAGGCGGATCGCCTGAAGGACGCCTTGATCGCTACGGTGTCGCACGACCTGCGTACGCCGCTCACCACCATCCGGGGGCTCGCGCATGACATTGCCACGGGAGACGGCGGTGACGAGCGGGCGCTCATGATCGAAGAAGAGGTCGACCGCCTGAACCGCTTCGTCGCCGATCTGCTCGACCTCTCTCGATTGAATGCCGGAGGCGTCCCGCTGCACCTGGAGGTCAACGCCGCGGAAGATCTGATGGGCGCTGCCCTCCAACGCGTCCTCGGCGTGAGTGCGGATCACGAGATCCGCGCCACGCTCGATCCCGAGGTGCCGATTCTCTTCGGCCGCTTCGATCTCGGGCAATCGATCCGCATTCTCGCCAATCTCCTCGAGAATGCGTGCAAGTACACCCCGACGGGCGCGCCCGTGGACTTCACCATGCGGCGCGAACCAGCGCCACCTGATGGCAGCATGACGGGCGATGTGCTCGCGTTCCGTGTCGCCGACCGCGGGGCAGGCGTGCCGGATGCCGAGGCGTCGCGAATTTTCGCGCCGTTCTACCGGCCGGCTGGCGCGCCGCCGGATGTCGGCAGCGCCGGGCTCGGGCTCGCCATTGCGCGTGGCCTTGCCGAAGCGCAGGGGGGAAGTCTCACGTACGAACGGCGCCCGGGAGGCGGGAGCGTGTTCACCCTGCGCCTTCCCGCGGTCGATATCGATGCGCTCGACGCACTGTAGACTGTTTTCGTGTTCTTTACCCCATTCGCGATGTCCACACCGCGGAGCTTCTCTATGCGCATCTCGAATGCGTCGATGCCACGCTTCATGTGCTTTGGCAGGCGCTTTGGCCGCTTTATCCGCACCCGCCGTCTCAGGGCCGCGCTCATGGGCGCGCTCACGGCAACGCTCATGGGCGCCATCACGCCTGCCGCGGCTGGAGCGCAGTCGACCGGTACGGCGAGCGGTGCCTCCTCGCGTACCGACAGTGTCCCGCACGTGCGATTCGGCGCCTTCGTCGACGGTTACTACGCATGGGATGCCGGCCAACCACCAGCGCGTGATCGCGCGTTCGCTGGCGGCACGGTGTTCGGCACCCAGCCGTCACGACACAACGAATTCAACATCAACCTTGCCTTCGTCGAGGCCATGCTCACCGCGCCGCGCTACCGCGGCCGCCTGGCCGTGCAGTTCGGTACGAGCGTACAGGCCAACTATGCGGGCGAGCCGACCGTCGGCCAGATCAGCGGGCCCAGCGTGCAGCAGTACCTGCAGGAGGCGTACGCTGGCGTACGCCTTGCAGACCGCACGTGGATCGACGGCGGCATCTTCTTCTCCAACGCGGGGATGGAGGGCTGGATCAGTCGCGACAACCTGACCTACACCCGTTCGCTCGTAGCCGACTATTCACCATACTACAGCACCGGTGTTCGTCTGATACATCAGGCGACACCAACGCTGACAATGCGACTCGACGTCGTGAACGGTTGGCAGAACATCTCGGAGAACAACCAGGGCAAGGGCGCCGGTCTGCGGCTTGATTGGACACCGGCGGCGGCCGTGTCTGGCGATGCCACCTCGGTGAGTTACTACAACCTCGTCAGCGAGGAAGCCGGCACGCGCCCTCGCCTATTCAACGGCGTGGGTATGTCCGTTCGACGCGGGCACCTCACGGTGCTTGGTCAGGCCGATGTGGGCGTGCAGCGCCGCGCCGTGGGCGACAACGGCTGGAGCCGGTGGTACGGGTTACTGGCCGGTGCGCGGGTGCAGGTCACGCCGGCGGCGGCCATCGTCGGACGCGTGGAGCGGTATGTGGATCCCGACCAGGTGATCCTTCGTACGGGGGCCATGCGCCGCAATGGCATCGATCTCCCGAACGCGGCATTTCGTGGCAACAGTGCCTCGCTGGGCGTTGATGTGCGAGCGGCGGCCGGTGCGCTGTGGCGCACGGAGGCGCGTGTATTTCACAACCGAGAGGCCATCTTCCCCGATGGATCGAGAGGGGCACCACGCCGCGGGGGCGGCTTCGTCGTGAGCTCGCTCGCGGTGTCTTTCTGATGCAGTCCGATGCCGGCGTGTACGAGGTGGAGTTCGTGATCGACCGCCCTCTGCTGGGTCGCGAAATCGCTGGGAGAACTGGCGATCGCCCATGGTGCGTCTACTGCCCATCGTCGAGCCAGCACCGGCCATCGGCATCCTGCTGCGCCCGAATCGCTGGATTACTCCAGCCGGCAGCTTGCGAAAGCAACTGAGCGCGTACCGTTAGGACGATGTCACCCATGTAGACGGGCGGCTCATTGCTCCTTCTCTCGTCGTCAAACTCCCAGTCGCGCCCTGCATCGGTTTGGAGCCACAGCGCCTCTCGTTCGAGCGTAGGCAGTTTGGCGATCTCGTGATGAACGAACAGTTCCATCTGTTCAACATAGGCATCCCAGAATACGGACTCTGCGCCCTGTTTCTGAATGCACACCTCATCCCACACGGTCCGCAGGTGGGGAAGAACGCCATGCGTCATCTCGCTTGGAAGCGCCTGGAGCTGCCGAATGACTCGGCGACAAACCCCGCCTCCTGCCCTCTCAGCGAGGAGCATCACGATTCGTGCATCCGGTGACAGCATTTCTGGTCCTCTCAAAGAGTCGCGCGGCCAGATTCGTCTCAGTCCTGAATCCGCGTATTATTGCGCCTGCGCTCGTAGGTCCTCGTACAGCTTCCCATACGTCAGCAGAATCTCGAGCATCGCCTTCTGAATCGCCGGGGAGTTGAGCGCCTGCGAAGACATGGCGGTGTGGGCGTCGAGGGCGGCCATGATCGCGTCCTGGTTGGCCTTCGGCAGGTCGGGCGACGCCGCAAACTGCTCCTTGGTGTTCGACATGGCCTGCTTCCTCAAGACGGGCGACTCCAGGAGCTTCCCCTTGATCACGCCCGTGACGTACGTCAGGCGGTCGGTCTCCGTGAGCTCCCCGGTGAACAGGTCGTTCACCTTCTCGATGATCTCGGCCAAGCGCGCCTTCTCACGGTCCTGCACCGCCCCGGCGCCGGCCTCGGTGATGGGGGGCAGCGGCACGGGGCTGTCCTTCACCAACGTGGGCTTCTGCGTACCCTTGTAGCGCAGGGCGTAGTGCGTGAGCTCGAGCTTCGAGAGGTCCACCCCCTCCCGCTCTCGCCCGAAGTCGAGCAGCCGCAGCAGATGGCGGTAGAAGATCGCCCGCCTCTCGATCTCCGTGTTGCCGTAGTCGAACAGCTGCGACAGGAACGTGTAGAGCCGGCCGAACGCGCCCAGATCGCCCTTGAATAGCACCAGGGCGTCCATGGTGTGCTTGGCCGCCTCGGCGGCGGCTTCATCGTCGTTCTCAGTGGCCGCGCGCCACGTTGCCAGCGCCGCACTGTACCTCTTTATGAGCCGGTCGGCGACGGGATCCACCGCGCGCGCAAGGTCGCGCTGCATCGATGATGGGTTGAGATCCACCGCCGCCACCCGGTCCACCTCGAAATCGTCGTAGTACCCCGTCGCGTCGAGCTTCGCGCGCAGGTTGTAGACGAGATTGGGGTCGGTAGTCGTTTCCAGCGTGGCGGTCTCGTAGTACACCTTGAATGCCGCCAGCACCTCCTCCGGCTCGTTCATGAAGTCCACCACGTAGGTGGTGTCCTTGCCAGGGTACGCCCGATTGAGCCGCGACAGCGTCTGCACCGCCTGGATCCCGTCGAGCCGCTTGTCCACGTACATGGCGCACAGCAGCGGCTGATCGAACCCCGTCTGGAATTTGTTGGCAGCCAGCAGGATCTGATACTCCGGCCCCTTGAACGCCTCGCGAATGTCACGCCCCTTGAGGCCGGGGTTGAGCGACGCGGTGGCTTCGGTGAACGGTTCGGGGCCGCTTTCGCCATCAACCACCTCCCCGGAGAACGCCACCAACGACTGCAAGGCGTAGCCCTTCTCGGCGATGTACTTCTGCAGCGCCAGCTGCCAACGCACCGCTTCCTTGCGGCTCGCCACCACTACCATCGCTTTGGCCTTGCCACCCAGCAGCGGCGACACCGTGGTGCGGAAGTGCTCCACAATCACCTGCACCTTCTGCGCGATGTTGTACGGGTGCAGGCGCACCCACCCCATGATGCCGCGCATCGCCGCGCTGCGCTCGACCTCCTTCTCATCGAACGCGGCGCCGCCATGGGCCAAGTTGAAGGCGGCCTTGTAGCTCATGTAGTTCTGCAGGACATCGAGGATGAACCCTTCCTCGATGGCCTGCCGCATGCTGTACACATGGAACGGCACCGGCACATTGTCGGGTGCCGGTTTGCGCGAAGGATCGGGACGTGTGCCGAACAGCTCCAACGTCTTGTTCTTCGGCGTGGCGGTGAAGGCCACGAAGGTGATGTTCTTCTCGTCGGCCCGGGCGGCCATCTGCGCGGCGAGCAGGTCTTCCGTACTCACCTCCCCGCCATCCTGCAGGGCGGCCAACTCTTCGGCGCTGAGCAATTCCTTCAGCTTCGCCGCCGCCTCACCCGTCTGTGACGAGTGCGCCTCGTCGGCCAGCACGGCGAAGCGCTTCCCCTCGGTGGCGGCGAGTTCCCGCACGGCAGCCAGCGCAAAGGGAAAGGTCTGGATGGTACACACCACGATCTTCTTGTCGCCCTGCAGCGCCTCGGCGAGCTGTTCGCTCTTGGGCTTCCCTTCCCCCTTGATGACGGCCACCACGCCGGTCTTGCGCTGCATGTCGAAGATGGCGTCCTGCAACTGCCCGTCGATGACCTTGCGGTCGGACACCACCACCACGGTGTGAAAGAGCTTCCTGTGCTCGGCGTCGTGCAGCTCGGCGAGAAAGTGCGCCGTCCACGCGATGGAGTTGGTCTTCCCCGAGCCCGCACTGTGCTGCACGAGGTACTTGGTCCCGGGGCCGTCGGTGACCACCGCGGCCTGCAGGTTGCGTGTGACATCCAGCTGGTGGTACCGCGGAAACAGCATGCCCACCGGCTGCTTCTTCTCGTCGCGCACGGTGACGAGATAGCGGCCGATGATCTCGAGCCAGCTCTCGCGCGCCCACACTTCCTCCCACAGATACGCGGTACGATGCCCGTGCGGGTTGAGCGGGTTTCCCTTGCCGCCCCCGTCGCCCTTGTTGAACGGCAGGAAGGTGGTGGCCGGCCCCGCGAGGCGGGTGGTCATGAACGCCTCGCTGTTGCTCACGGCGAAGTGCACCAGCGCGCCGTTGGGGAAGCTCAACAGCGGTTCGGGCGCCTGTCCCTTGGGATTGGGCACGCGGTCGAACCGGTACTGGTCGATGGCGTCCTCCACCCGTTGCGTGAAGTCGGTCTTGAGTTCCGCCGTGGCCACGGGGATGCCATTCAAGAACAGCACCAGGTCGATGGCGTTCTCGTTGTGCCGCGAGTAGCGAACCTGCCGAACTACCCGCAGCCGGTTCGCCTCGTAGCGCGCGAGAATGTCAGCGTTGAGGCCGAAGGCTGGCTTGAACTGCCCGAGGGTCAGCTTGGCCTTGAGCCCCACCAGCTCGATGCCGTTGCGCAGCACGTCGAGCGTCCCGCGCTGGTCCATCTGGGCGCGGAGGCGATCGAACAGCGTGTCGGCGGCCCTGTCACCGTGGTTCTTGACGAGGGCTTCCCACGCCTGCGGCTGGGTGGCCTGCACCCACGCGATCACGTCGGCGGGATACAGCGCCCGGGCGCGATCGTACTGGGCGGCGTCGCCCTCGGCATACCGCCAGCCGTGGGCGGCGAGGTGCTCGCAGAGCTCCTCTTCGAAGGCGATTTCGCGGTGAAGCGTCATTGGGCGTTCATGGGTTCAACCGGGACAGCGATTCCTGTCACACTGGGGCCAGGATGTTGGCCGACGGGTGCGTCCTGGCCCAGTTCAGGCGGCGTCGGACACGGAGCGGACCGGCCTCACGGCGGGGAGGTCGTCGTCCGCGAGGGGACGTACCTCACTCACGGCAAGGGTACGAAGCGCCTGGGTCCGCCCGGCGTGCGTCACGAACTCCACCTCGACGGCATCGACGCCATAGACCAGCACGACCGTGCCCACGTCACCAACGCGCAGTCCGGCGTCGGGCAGGTCCCGGCGCAGGACAACCGAATCCAGTTCGCGAAAGGCGGGTGTGCTCGGGGTCATCGAAAGGCCTCCCCTGGGTACGCTGTGACGAAGCGAGGCGCCTCCTCGCCGCGGAGGACGATCCAGACCGTGACGACCACAGCCGCGCGGCCGGTCGGACCCTGAATCATACCACGCACCACGTACTTCTGCCCATACGCTCCAGGCTCTACCAGGTCGGCCTCCCCGTCCCGCGCGACAGCCAGTAGCTGATCGCGCAACGACAGCCAGCCGGCCTGGCTGAAGCCGAGCCGGCCGAAGAACCTCGCCTTGGACCGCCCATCGCGATGATCGTGCGAAAGGAGATAGTCGCGCACCTTCGCCGCATCGATGACCGCTATCGCGGCGTTGGGGAGTCGCATGCAGGAGGGTCGGTGGTCGCTGAAGACGGTGCGGACTGCGCCGAGACCTTCTGGCGCTCGATGGCATCGAGCGTCTGGCGACTCTCGGTCATCCACTCGATCCACCCATTGGCACTCCGGCCCAGCAACACGCTGGCCGCACCGCTGGGCGTCCGGAACAGGTGATCACGCGTGAAGCGGAGGCGCTTGCCATCGGCGACCAGCACCCCCGACGCGATGAGCGGGGCGCGGAGCCGCTCCGCCTGGGTGCCCCCCTGTGACGCGGTGTTCTCGAGCGGGCCAGACGAATCCCGCAGCACCACGAAGCCATCGGCCGTGTAGTAGCCCCGCCCATCCGCCCCGCGGCGCTGGCAGTGGAACATGACGGGGGCCACCGCCTTCTCGACCGCCTGCACGAGGGCATCGAACATGGGATAGCCGAGTGTGGAGACCAGCGCCTGCCCGGTCTCGAAGATCTCCAGGCAATCCGCCTCGAGCGGCGGCGGTGTGAAGGGCCGGTTGCCCTTGTTGCCGTTCTCGTCCCGGAAGCGCCCGGCAGTGCGGATGGCCTGCAAGCAGTGCCACTCCAGAAAAAGGGCGTGGGTCTGCGTGAGCGAGTTGGTGCGGGAGATCAGCACCAGCGCCCGCTCCCAGAAGTCCTTCTCCTTGTTGTGCGCGGTAAGGCGGGCACGGAGGTCACCGGTCTGCCCCACGTATACAGTCTCCTCGCTGCCGTCCTCCGTCTCGCCGACCAAGAAGTACAGGGCGACCTGCGTGCTCTCGGGCATGGCAAGGAAGTCAGCGAGCAGGCTGCGCGGCACCTCGATGACCTGTACGATGCGCGTCGTGATCTCGGCGATGCGGATGCCACGCGGATCGCCCGCGGGGAGGAAGATCTGGATGGTCTTGGCGCGGGCGGTCATGCGGCGTCGGACGGCGCGAGGTCGCGGACGTCGATCTGGCCGGTGACGGCGGCGGTGATGAGGGCAGCACGACGCTCGTGCAGCAACATGATTGCCTGGGCCGTGGATTCCGAGAGAGCCGTGAAATCACTAACGATCGATGCGACATGACCGACAATCTCTCGCTGCTCATTTAGCGGGGGGATCGGCAGGACGATGCCCTTCACGATATCGGTATTGAGGTTTGGCTGACCCGAGCCTTGCTTCACTCGCTCACGCATGTTCTCTGTGATCGTCGAAAGGAAGTGATAGGCATACTCGGCGACCACATTTGGCGAGAGATCCAAAAAGGCGACGACCCCGTCGTTCGCACACGCGGAAACACCAAGAATCTTCGGCACTCCGAGTGTGGCGCCGCTGTTCGAGTAGATTAGCGTTCCTGTCGGGAATTCACGGCTCAGCGCCGCACCCTCAGCAGTCAGCATTGTGGACGTTTCGAGCAGATGAATTCTGTCATCCTTCGTGATCTCGCCGACCGTCACCCACGGTATAGTAGACCCGTCGAAATATCTGGGATCACCGGCTGGGCGAGGAGACGCACCGCGCACAACAGTCGAAATTGATCGCGCTGCCAATGTTCGCCAGTGGGCCGGCACCTCGCCAATCCACTCAACCCCCGAGTCCCTCATAAGTGCGTCGGGGTTGAGCCCCTTGGTAACCGCGTGCGAGATCGCTGCCTGCCGCTTCTCCCTCAGCATGCCGATCAGCCGCTCCTGCTCGATCACGAGCGCGTCTATCTTGGCGGTCTCGCGGTCGAGGAACTCTGCAATTGCGCTCTGCTCAGGTGCTGGTGGAAACGGAACCACGAAGCGCCCGAGCTCTTCACTGGACAATTCAAGGAATGTGGAACCGCGCCCTCGAATATTCAGCTCCTCGGTGACGCTTGCGAAAAGGTAAGCGAAATAGCCTGCGAGCACGCCACCTGCCGGCACAAGTGTTTTGCAGCCCTGGTTCGTACACATTGGTCTCGCCGACACAGCAAGCGAGCCAATAGGCGCGCGCGTCGACACGATAATCGATCCAGCCGGAGCGATAGACGTACCGCAGGACGCAACGCCAGCTGCGGAAATGGTCCGCTGCGTATCGTGGATTCTTCCAGCAGCACCACTGAGGTCAGCCGGTGTCACCCACGGGATGTCCCCGTCCCAGAACTCCGAGACGTCCGATGATGGCGTCGAACCGCCAACAATACCGAAGATTCGCTTGGTGGCCACGACATCCCAGTGCGCCGGCAGGTGTCCTAGCCACTCCACCCCACTGTCCTTGTATTCAGGATACCGCGGAAAGCTCACGCCTCCCCCCCGCGCGTATCCCGCTTCTTCGCGCGCTTCGGCAGTGCCTTCGCCGCGCGCTCCAAATCTGCGAGGGTATCCTGCTCTGCGGCGGCCTCCAACTCCGGCCGGCGACGCGCGTCGAACGCATCGTACGCGACCACGGCACGCTGATTGGCATCCGCGCGTGACACGCTCCCGCCGTCGGTCAGCACGGCGCGCTCGTTGAAGCGCAGGAAATCATCGAGCTTCTGCTCCCAATCCCGAAGAAACACCTGCTTGCGACGCGATGCCTGATCCTCGGCGAAATCGAGAAACATGGTCACGATGCGATTGAGCTCCGTGATCTCCGGCTCCAACAGGTAGTTCTTCGCCACGGTCACGTCACCACGACGGATCTGCGCGCCCTTCCACGCCGTGAGCCCCATGGTGGGGGCGTTTGCATCCACACGGCGCGCAATGATCTCCGGCGCCGTGAGCCCAGTGACGGCGAAGTGCAGCTTGTTCTGCACGGTCTGAAACACCCATGCCGTGTCGTCGGCATTGGGGGCGTAGTCGGCGGCCAGCGCCAGAATATCCCGCACGCGCAGATACATGCGCCGCTCGCTCGCCCGGATGTCCCGGATGCGTTCGAGCAGCTCATCGAAATAGTCGGGAACGCCGGCGCCGGGCGGGTTACGCAGGCGTTCGTCGTCCATGACGAAGCCCTTGCGGAGCAGTTCCTCCAGCTGGCCCGTGGCCCACTGCCGGAACTGCGTGCCCCGAGGCCCACGCACCCGGTACCCGACCGCCAGAATGGCCTCCAGCCGGTAGTGTTCCACCTCGCGTGCGACCTGCCGGTCACCTTCCTGGCGAACTATCCGGAATTTCCGGATAGTTGCCTCACGGTCGAGCTCTCCCTCGTCGAAGATGTTGACGAGGTGTTCGTTGATCGTTCGCACATCTCGCTGGTACAGCTCGGCCATGAGCGCCTGTGACAGCCACACCGTGCCCTCGTCCAGCCGGCACTCGACGCGCGTGCGGCCATCGGGCGCCTGGTACAGGACGATCTCCGACACCGAGCCCTGCTCCTCCCCGCTCACTGGCTCAGCTCCCCAATCATCTTCACAATCCGGTCGGTCACCACCTTGAGCTCCGCGTCGATCTCCGCCAACGGCCGCGGCGGAGTGAACACGTAGAAGTGCCGGTTGAACGGAATCTCGTACCCCACCTTGGTCTTCTCGTGGTCGATCCATGCGTCGGGGGCGTGCGGCTTCACCTCTCGCTCGAAATACGCCTCCACGCTTTCGCTCAGCGGCACGTTCTCCGTGTCGCGAAGCGATGAATCGGGGACGGGCTTGCCCTTCCCCTTGCCCTTGGCAGCCAGCACCACGTTTCCCGCCTCGTCGCGCTCGGGGCGCTCCACGGTGATGGTGCGATACCCGAACGCGTCGTTACGGAAGATCTTCGAGATGGGCTTGCCATCGCGCGTGGCCTCCTCGAAGTCGCCGAAGAGGCGCGTGATCTCCTCGATGTGCGCCGAGCCGATCTCCTTGCGCTTGCTGCCAAGGCTCTTGCGCATCTTCTGCCACATGGCGCTGGCGTCGATGAGCTGCACCTTGCCCTTGCGGTGCACCGGCTTGCGGTTGCTCACGATCCACACGTAGGTGGCGATGCCGGTGTTGTAGAACAGATCCGTGGGGAGCGCGATGATCGCCTCCAGCAGGTCGTTCTCCAGCACGTAGCGGCGAATTTCGCTCTCGCCACTGCCGGCGCCGCCCGTGAAGAGCGGGCTGCCGTTGAGCACGATGCCGAAGCGGCTGCCGCCGTCCACGGCGGGGCGCATCTTGCTGAGCAGGTGCATGAGAAACAGCAGCGAGCCGTCGGATACACGCGGCAGCCCGGGCCCGAACCGCCCGTCGAACCCCTTCTGCTCGTGCTCGCGCCGCACCTCCTTCTCGATCTTCTTCCACTCCACGCCAAAGGGTGGGTTGGAGAGCATGTAGTCGAACTTCTTTGTCGGCAGCCCGTCGTTGGAGAGCGTGTTGCCGGGAAAGATGTTGGACACCTCCTGTCCCTTGATGAGCATGTCCGCCTTGCAGATGGCGTACGACTCGTCGTTGAGCTCCTGCCCGAACATCACCAGCCGCGCTTCGGGGTTGATCTCGGCCAGGTGCTCGCCCGCCACGCTCAGCATGCCCCCGGTGCCGGCGGTGGGATCGTAGATGGAGCGTACCACGCCCGGCTTGGTGAGGGCTTCGTCGTCCTCGATGAAGAGCAGGTTCACCATGAGGCGGATGACCTCACGTGGCGTGAAGTGCTCACCGGCCGTTTCGTTGCTCAGTTCGGCGAACTTTCTGATCAGCTCCTCGAACACGCTGCCCATCTGCGCGTTCGAGACCGTATCGGGGTGCAGGTCGACCGTGGCGAACTTCTCCGTGACCAGATACAGCAGGTTGGCCTTGTCGAGCCGCTCGATCTGGGTGTGGAAGTCGAAGCGCTCGAAGATGTCGCGCACCGCGGGCGAGAACGCCTGCAGGTAGCTGCGGAGATTCTCGGCGATGTGGTCCTGATCGCCCAGCAGGGTGCGCACGTCCAGCCTGGAGGTGTTGTAGAACGACTGGTCGGCCGCCTTGAGGAGAAATGGCTCGGGGTTGAGCCCCGCCTTCGAGCGCTTCTCCAGCTCGGCCAGCACGGCGGCCTTGGTGGGCTCCAGCACGCAGTCCAACCGGCGGAGCACCGTGAAGGGCAGGATGACGCGACCGTACTCGGACTGCTTGAAATCGCCGCGCAGCAGGTCGGCGACGGACCAGATGAAGGCGGACAGATTGGGGGTCGCCGTGGCTGCGGCACGCTCAGGGGCGGGGCCGGTGCCGGCGGTCATCACATTGGCCATCACGACGGGGCTACGGATTGGGGAGGGCGGTCGCTTACCAGTCTGTAATGTGGAAGCTCATCCTGACACGCGCGAGACACGGGGGTCAGGGTACGGGCTCGCTCAATCGCCGACAGCACCTCGCAAACGCAAAGGTCGCGAACCCGATTGGAGTTCGCGACCTTTGGCACCAGCAGACAGTTACAGCACAAGTAGCTGGGGGGAGACTCGAACTCCCGACCTCACGATTATGAGACAGTCTATCACAAGACGCCAACTGTCTCTATATCAACGGGTTACACCACCCGTATGCGCAGGGTGCCCGCCCGCGTATGCGCAAACCCACCCACCGCCTCGCCGCCTCGCTCGCCCCGCACACCCGCATCGGCCCGCCCCCCGGGCGGCCGACGCGGCCACCGATATTACCCGACCTAGCCTGCGCGCACATACCATCACCCCCGGAGGGGACTGTGCGCGAAGCCAAGCCATTTTTGAACAAGCAGCGGTACTGGGGAAATTTCTTACGGTTCGCCGCCGTGGGCGGCACGCGGGAGCCGCTCATCGCGCCCGGCGAAGCGTTTGCCACCACCGATCCCGCCGTCGCGCAGGCGCTCTTCAAGGCGCGCTGGGCCACGTACGAAAAAGCGCTGGACCGCCATCAGGCCGGACTCCCGGCCGTGGTCAGCGACCAGCGCGGGCCCACGCTCGCCGACTACGCTGTCGCGTTCCTGGCCGCCCTCGCGGCCCAGCGCCAGACCGACGGGCGGCCGGTCCATCGCGAGCGCGAGCTGGACCGCCGGAAGCGGGGCATCCTCACCTGCCTCGAAACGCCCACACTCCGGCTGGTGCGCTACCTCCGGCGGCTCGAGCCGCAGGACGTCGACGCGATGCTCGGGGAGCTCAGCGCCCGCCGCAAGGCCGACGGCCAGCCGCTCTCGGCGGCCACGGTCCGGTCGTACGCCCTCGAGTTCTCGGCGATGTTGACGTTTGCCGTCAGTGAACGCGTGCTCACCATCAATCCGGTGCCCAATAGCCGGTACCTGCCCCGCATCAGCAAGCGGACCGCCATCGAGGACGACGCCTATCTCACCCGCGCCGAACTCAAGGCGCTGCTGGACCACGTGCTGCCGTCGCCGCAGGTGCCGTATGCCATCGAGCTGGCCATGACGCTGGTGTACACGGGCATGCGGCGCGAGGGAGCGATGGCGCTGCTCGAAGGGCTGCGCGCGATGGGGCGCTCCGATCTTCCCGACGCGTTGCCGGAGGTGCGCCGACGCCCGAGCGCGTACCATCGTGAGATGGACGCCACGTGGTGGCTGGGCGAGACCATCGACTGGGCCAGCCGCTGGCGCGACAAGGCGTTCCCGCTGCCGGAGCCGATGCGACGGAGCTTCCTCGCCCAGCAAGCCGGACAGCGAAGGCGCGAGCGGCCACGCGTCCGCCGGCGGCGCGAGGCGTACCTGCTGCCGAACGCAGACAGGTCGGCCGCGTGATTCTACCCGCGTCGACGTGACCGGGAGACCAGCGGGGCTGGCCGCGTCCGGCTCCGCCGACGCCTCGCGCCTTCAGGGGGCCAAGGGGCCGCGTCGGCGCTTCGCCGGTGCGCCGACTTCCTTGAACGGCAACGCGACCCCCTGCTGCTCAAGGAAGGCGCGTTCTTCCGGGGCACGACTGGGGCGCGTCATACCGGCGACCAGAACGCGCTCCTTGAACGCCGCGACCCGCGCCGCCCGTTCTCGGAGCTGCGCCATATCCCGCTCGGCGTTCATCTTCGCGTTCCCAGACATATCGCCTCCCGATGGATACCTACCGATCCTAAGCCTACCCCCGGACCGCAAACCTCGTCAACGACGCCGTCGGCGATCCTCCGGGGTACTACACCCGGACGACCAAGGGTGCCGGCCGTTTACCGAACTCACCCAGCCGGGCCAGCCCCCTGGCCGCCACCCTCGCGCTGCGCACGACGCTCCGCGGCCACGCGCTGCCGTGCCTGCAGGATCTCGTCCCGCTTGGTCCGAAGGAACGCGTCGTCGATGATGGGGCGCTCCGGCGACGCGGCGAGCTCGCGAAAGAAGGCCAGAAAGTCCTCCACCCGCTCCTGCGCGGCGAGGCGCGCCAGCGCAGCCTCATCGATGTCGTCCAGCACGCTCAGCATAAGCAGCGCCTGCGTGGCGTGTCCCGTGTGGCCCGTTTGATCGAATTCCACGAGACGCCCGATGAGGACCACCTCCGGCAGCACCATCTCCAACTTGTGCCCGTTGACGACCACCGTCGTGGTGGGATCCGTGACGTCCCAGTCCGGGACCTCCACGAACCACCCGTCGCGCACCCAGTGGCGTGCTCCGTTCGGGGAAAAGCCGATGTCGTGGAACACCTCGTCCACCAGCGGGCGCGGTGGCTTGAGACTGCGCCGCGAGACAACCAGATCGATGTCCGGTGTGGTGTAGGCGCCCGGCAGTACGAACTCAATGACACCACCGCCGACGAGTACGGCGTGCAATCCACGGCGGCGAAAGGCCTCGCAACAGATCGCCGCCACCTGGCCCATGCGCTCTGAATGCACGAACGCCGCCTCCGGCGTTTCCTCGAGCGGGTAGGAAACGGGCGGTATCGCCGCCAATTCCTCGTTGAGATCGTCCAGCGACGGATCGTTCATTCGAGACGCACGTTGACCAGCCTGCCTTCAGTAGGGGGCATGAGCAGCAGCCGGGCGCCGGACGCCACGTGCCCCGTCGCCCATGAATATGGGCCATCCCCGAGCGGCCAGCGAAGCCGCATTAATCTGGCCCGGAGAACGCCTCGCAGCGCTTCGTAGGGTTAGTCCTCGACTGGCAGGTCCGCGCCGGCGATTCCCGGCCCCCATTCGTCGACCCGGCGACGGACGGGTCGCCGGAGTAGCGGGTGGCTGTGGTGTGGCCGGTCACCTGGCCGCGGATCGGTGCGGCGGCTGCACCTTGAGCACGCGCCGGATGTAGCGCCGCGCGATATCCCGCTCGCGCGCCCGCCCAATACGCAGCGCATCGACGGCCGTCAGCAGGGCGTACGTGCCCGGTGCCCGTTCCGCGAGCCGACCGGCCCGCGGCAGCATAGGCGCCAAAGCGCGGCCCTCCACTGTACCCTGTGGGTCTTCCCACACGATGGCCTCACTGGCGTCCATCACCTCTGCGAACACTGGCCCGGCATGCGCGGTCGGCACCCCCCGCGTGGGCGCCCCGGCCACCGCAGGAAACGCGTACCGCACGCCATGCTCCAGGAACTCCAGAAGGGCGTGCCGGTTCACCGTGCCGATCCCCGCGCTGGACGGGCGCACGAGTCCGGCCAGCTTGAGGCGCTTCACGGCCGCGTGCACCGTGCTCACGCTCAATGACAGCTCGTCGGCGAGCGTGCGAAAGTCGGGCACCGGGCTCTCGGCAAGCCGGAGGGCGACCCCCACATCCAAGGCGTGCAGCGCGTCGGCGGTCATGGGTTCCGTTGTTCACTGTTCGCGAATACCGAACAGAAAGATGACTGACCGGCCCATTCCCCGCCACATGCTCGGGGCTAGTCCTCAACCGGCAGGTCCTTCCCGGCGATCTCGGGCCCCCACTCCTCGACCCGTCGGCGGCAGGCGTGATACACCGGCAGTGAGTCCCCTCGTTGTCGACGCTTGAGGTCGAGTCGCTGGGCCCAGAGCCGGCGAGTCACCTGGTCGCCAATCGGGCGCACGCGGCGGCGCAGGGTGATCGCCGAGACGCCAAGGAAGGCGGCGATCTCGCGGAAGGTCATGCGTCCCGGTGGCAGGACGGCGGCGCGGCGGCGGTAAGTCGGCAGTGGAGTCATGGGCCGAGCGTACCCGCACTGCCAGGCTGACCGCCACCCGCTGGGCTGCGGCGCCGTTACTGGCGGACACGCGGACGCATCTGACCGCAGACTGTCAGAGCGTGCGGCAATATTCGGCATCGGCCACATTGGCCGTGAGGGTCAACCTCCAATGGGAGAAACAGTGAACCACAGGATGCTGGTGATGACCGTGCTCGTGGCAGGCGTGGTCGATGCCCGGCCCGTGTCGGCGCAGGGAACCGTGCGATGCACGTCCGACAGCTACGGGACCACGACGACTACCCGCTGCTCGGACGGCACGCGTTCCACGAGTGAGCGTTATGGTAGCATGACCACGACTCGCGACAACACGGGTCGGCGGGCCACCCTGGATGCCTACGGCGGGATGACCTCCTACCGCGACAACCAGGGGACGCGGGGGACGTACGACTCCTACGGCGGCATGACGACCTACCGCGACAATCGGGGGACCCGCGGCACCTTCGATACGTATGGTGGCACGACGACCTACCGTGACAACAACGGGACCCGCGCGACGTACAACAGCTACGGCGGCACCACGACGGGGCGGATCACGACGACAATGCCTCCCCGGTCGAGTTCGAGCAGCCCGTCCGTGAATCGCTACGCACCGAAGCCGCTCTGGCCGTGGCACATAAGCGAGATGTGATCGATACCGGGCGCCTCCGCAGGGGGCGCCCGGTCGTCGTTTCCACCCCACACTCCCGGACAACGGCGCCCCCTTGGCAGGACCTCACGCTGACGTGCGCCCACTTGGCGCTCAAGTTCAGCGACGAGGTTCGTATGAAACACACACCCGTTTGTAGGTCAGCCCCGCCACGCCTCCCGTCGACGTCACGGCCCTGCGCCTCCTCGCGCTCGTGGCGGTACACGGGGTGCATTGCTGCCGTGATGGAGAGAGATTCTGACAGGACGCTGGGAATGGCCCTGACAGGACGGCATTGAAGTGATTCCTAGGGGGTGCCGGAGGGCTCGAAGGGCGCCGGTGCATGCGGACCAAGGGCCCTAGCCCGCAACGGCTCCCCCGCGACTCTGCCGCTGCAAACGCTCGCGAATCGCGCGCTGGCGCGCGCGGACGGCGGCGGCCTTGTCGTCGCGGCCCAGCTTCTCGTATGCGGTAGCGGACACGTCCAGCACCTGGAGCGCTTCGACGTGAGACCCGACGGCCTCGAGCACCAGACCGAGGACTTCCCCCACGACCGCCAGACCGTCGGCGCGGCCCAGTTCGGATAGCAACGCAAAGCTTTCTCGAAGCTCGTCCACCGCCGTTTGCACCTCGCTGGGCGACGGGTGACTCCGAGCGAGCCGCAGCTGCGCGCAGGAAGATCGAATGTGCGCAATCGAGTCGACATCGCGGAGTCGTACCACCATGGGCAGCCGCTCCTTTAGGTGAATCTGCAGCGCCTCGTCCAGCTCCCCGCGCTGCTCCATGATGTCGGCGATCCGGCCCATCGTCACCGCCGTCTCCCGCACGTCGCCCAGGCGGGCGAACACGGGCAGCTGCTCCTCCCGCCGGATCCGCAGCGCCTCGTCCAGCTCCCCGCGCTGCTGCAGGATGT
>VYLE01000412.1_pt1 | contig 25533 bp, 20 predicted proteins | sample 5114391 | NCBI WGS metagenome assembly VYLE01 (sample SAMN12291771, study PRJNA351875) | freshwater metagenome | isolation source: freshwater lake | place: USA: Michigan, Kent Lake | collected 2013-08-15
GCTTCCCGACGGCAAGAGCTACCGCCTGCAGCTGAACGGTGTGCGCAGTCTCAACGAGATCGTGAAGTCGCCCGCGCGCAATTTCACCATCCCCAAGGCGAAGGTAGACAGCAGCAAGCTGGAGGCAAGACCTGACAGCGCCGTGCGCCGCGATACCAGCACGGCCGGCGCCGGGCGGCCGCGCGGTCGTGGGTGAGCGCATGGCGCCGCTCCGCCCTGCCCTGTTCGTCGATCGCGATGGTACGCTCATCGCCGATGCCCATTACCTGTCTGACCCGGCCGGTGTGCGGCTGCTCCCCGACACGGGCACGGCGGTACAACTGGCCCGGACCGTGGGCGTACCGCTCGTGATCGTCACCAACCAGTCGGGCATTGCGCGCGGCCTCATCACCGCGGCCCAGTACGAGGCGACCCGTGCCCGCACCGAAGCGCTCATCCATGCGGCGGGTGGTGTGGTGCTGACCACGTATCACTGTCCGCATTACGTCGACTTCACAGGGCCCTGCGAGTGCCGCAAGCCCGGACTTGGCATGTACCAGCAGGCGGCGCGCGACTACCCGCTCGATCTCGCGCGCAGCGCCTACATTGGCGACCGCTGGCGTGACGTGCAGCCGGCGCTGGCCACCGGAGGGCTGGGCATTCTCGTGCCGGGACGCGAAACCCCGGTGGCCGATCAGGCGCGCGCCGAAGAGGCGGTCAGGCAGCAGGCCCCCATTGCCGTGGCCCGCACGCTCACCGAGGCGGTGACGCTGGCCATCACCCGGCTCGGCATGGGCGCGGCCCCCATGATCATCCCTCCGGTTGCCCCGAGGCCCCACGCATGACATCATCCGCCGCGGTGTCCGCCCCGTCCCGCATCGCCGTGCTGGCGTCCGGGGGCGGCTCCAATCTGCAGGCGATGCTCGATCACTTCGGTGGCCCCGGCGCCGCACAGGGCGAAATCGTGTGGGTGGGTTCGGACAAGGCGACCGCCGGTGCCTTGCAGCGGGCAGCCGGGGCCGGGATTGCCACGGACGTGGTGACCGATCCGCGCGACGGTAGCGCGCTCATCGCCATGCTCGATGCCGCGCGCGTCGACCTGCTGGTGCTGGCGGGATATCTCAAGCTCATCCCCGAGCCGGTGGTGCACGCCTTTCACGGACGGCTCGTGAATGTGCACCCGGCGCTGCTGCCGGCCTTCGGGGGACCGGGGATGTATGGCCGACACATTCACGCGGCAGTCCTGGCGCACGGGGCCACGGTCACCGGCGTCACGGTGCACTTCGTGGACGCGCACTACGATCGCGGCCCCATCATCGCGCAGTGGCCGGTGCCGGTGCTGCCGGGCGACACGGCGGAGCTCCTGGCCGCGCGCGTGCTGCGCGTGGAGCACCGGCTGCTGCCGCTGTGTGTTGGCGCGGTAGCCACCGGCGCCATCGTGCTTGGCGACGATGGCCAGGTCCATGGGCATCTCGACGTGGCCGTGAGCCCCGCATCGCCAGCCTGGCGCTTCGGTCTCGTGGCCGATCCACCGGCCGCCCCCTCGCATGACGGCGCCGCGTTCGCACAGGACGTGGCCCGACTCTTTCCGCGCTGAAGCTCGCGCGGCCTCTTCACTCCACGTCCCGCCTCTCCGGATTCCCCTTCATGCGCGCCCTGCTTTCCGTCTCCGACAAATCGGGCCTCGTGCCCTTCGCCCAAGGGTTGGCTGCCGCGGGTGTGGAACTCGTCTCCACCGGCGGCACGGCGCGCACGTTGCGCGAGGCCGGGCTCGCGGTGCGGGACATCAGCGAGTTGACCGGCTTCCCCGAAATGCTCGACGGGCGTGTGAAGACGCTGCACCCGGTCGTGCACGGTGGTCTGCTGGCGCGCCGTGACCTGCCGGAGCACATGGAGGCCATCAAGGCGCATCACATCGGCACGATCGATTTGGTGGTCGTGAATCTGTATCCGTTCCGCGAAACGGCCGCGAAGCCCGGGGTGCATCCCGACGAAGTGATCGAGAACATCGATATCGGCGGTCCGAGCATGCTGCGCTCGGCGGCCAAGAACTTCGAGAGCGTATGGGTGATCGCCGACCCGAGCGATTACGCACGGGTGCTGACGCACGTGACGGCGGGTACCGACGACGCCGCACTCCGCCGCCTGCTCGCGGAGAAGGTGTACGCCCATACGAGCGCGTATGACGCGGCCATCGCGCAGTGGTTTGCGCAGCAGCGCGACGAGCCGTTCCCCGACCGGTATCCGCTGGCGTTCGAGAAGCAGCAGAGCCTGCGCTACGGCGAGAATCCGCAGCAGCGCGCGGCCTTCTACGTGGAGAAGCCGGGCGCCGGACTGGGCGCGCTCGTGCAGAAGGGGGGCAAGGAGCTGTCGTTCAACAACCTGCTCGACCTCGAAGGGGCGCTGCTGGCCATCGAACCCTTCGCCGAGCAGCCGGCGTGCGCGATCATCAAGCACACCACGCCGTGCGGCCTGGCCACCGGCAGTGATGCGCTCGACGCCTACCGCAAGGCGCTGGCCTGCGATCCGGTGAGCGCGTTCGGCAGTGTGATTGCCTTCTCCGTGCCGGTGGATGTGGCGGCGGCCGAGGTCATCTCGAGCCTGTTCGTGGAGTGCATCGTCGCGCCGCGCTTCGAGGACGAGGCGGTGGAGATTCTTGGCCGCAAGAAGAACCTGCGGGTGCTCGAGGGACGCGCCACCTGGCCGGCCAACACCATGGATCTCAAGCGTGTGCGTGGCGGCCTCCTCGTGCAGGACCGCGCGCCGGCTCCCACCGATCCGCAGCAGTGGAACGTCGTGACCACCCGCCAGCCGACGGGCGATGAACAGCGGGACCTGCTCTTCGCGTGGAAGGCAGTGGCAAGCGTGAAGAGCAATGCGATCGTGCTGGCCCGCGGCGGGGCGACGATCGGCATTGGGGCGGGGCAGATGAGCCGCGTGGACGCCAGCTTCGTGGCCGTGCACAAGGCCACGTCCCTCGGGCACACCACGCAGGGCGCCGCGTTGGGGTCGGACGCCTTCTTCCCCTTCCGCGACGGGATCGATCAGGCCGCCGCGGCGGGGGTCACGGCCATCGTGCAGCCGGGGGGCAGCGTGCGCGACGAGGAAGTGATCGCGGCCGCGAACGAGCACGGCATGACGATGATCTTCACGGGCGAACGGCTCTTCCGCCACTGAGCGCTGCGCGGTGCGTGGTGAGCGCTGAGCCCTTGTCGCTGGCGCAGCTCTCCTCGCGATCCGGGCTCACCTCTCATGTGTCCGCCGCCGTGCTGCGGACTCAGCCCTCGAGCTCGCGATCCCTGGTCGCGTGGTACGCCCCCAGCGCCGAGATCATCACCAGCAGCGGCTGCTCCAGCATGAGGTACTGCACCTTGCTCACGGGCAGCAGCAAGACGGTGCCGGCAATGAGGTACACCATGGCTTCCGTGCGCCCCGCGCGCCGGTAGGCCTGCTGCAAGCTCCATGCAAACAGGCCAACGGCGAGCCCCGCCATCATGGCCAGCACGATTCTGAACCCCACCAGCATGGGCGGCGATCCCCTCAGGCCGCGAGTTCGGTGAGTGCCCGTACGAGCAAGTCGAGCTCCTGCGTGGTGGTGAACAGCTGCGGCGTGACGCGCACGCCGGTCACGCCGGCGCTGTCGATGGCCACGGTGAAGATGCGGTAGCGATCCTGCAGGGCGGTGGCGAGATCGCCGGGCGTCATGCCGGTGATGCCCACGTTCGCAATGGCCCCGGTCCGCGCCGGGTCGCTCGGGGTGAACAGGCGAATGCGCGGGATCGTGCGCACCCGGCTTGTCCAATACTGCTGCAACCAGCGCAGCCGCTCCTGCTTGCGCTGGATACCGATCGCCTCGTGGAAGACGATCGCATCCTCGATCGCGAGGTCGGTCGCCACCGGGTGCGTCCCGGTGTGATTGAGCTTGCGGATATCGGTGGCCGCATAGCCCTCGTCGCCGTAGAGCGGCCACAGCCGCTCGACCGCGCCTGGCTTCACGTACAGGATGCCGGCGCCGAGGGGGGCGCCGAGCCACTTGTGCAGGGAGGCGCCGTAGAAATCGCAGTGGAGATCGGGGATGCGGAAGTCCAGCTGCGCAAAGGTGTGGGCGCCGTCGACCATGACCGGGACGCCGCGCGCGTGGGCCATGTCGCAGATCTTGCGCACCGGCAGGATGTGGCCGGTGATGTTGATCATGTGACAGACCATGAGCAGCTTCGTGCGCGGCGTGATGGCGTTGGCATACACCTGCACCACGTCATCGTCGCTCAGCGGATCGAGCGGTACGGTGACGCGGGTGTTCACGCTTCCCCATCGCCGCGCCATGAGGGCGAAGTGGTCGAGCATGGCCCCATAGTCGTGCACGGCCATGACCGCCTCGTCGCCGGCGCGCCAGTCGAAGCCGCTGACGACCGTGTCGAGCGATTCGGTGGTATTGCGCGTGATGATGAGGTCGTCTGGGGGGCACCCCGCCAGTGCCGCCAGCCGCGCGCGCACACGGGACTTGTCGGCAGCCTGCACCGTGCGCATGTAGCGGCTGCTCACCGCATTCACGTCGCGGATGTGCTGCAGATAGCGCTCGAGCACCGGCTGCGATTGCATGGAGTAGTAGCCATGCTCAAGATGCACGAACGCGGTGGGCACGTTGTACTTCGCCCGCAGGCCGCTCCAGAAGTCGTCGCGGCGCGCCAGGTCGGCGGGTGGCAGGGCCAGGAGCCGCTGCTGTGACGGGGACAGGGCCAGTGCGGCGGCCGCCCCGCCCAGGGTACGAAGAAAGTCGCGCTTGTGCATGCCCCAACGGGTCAGATGTGACGGCAACGTCCCAGCGCGGGTTGGGAGGTGCCCCGGAGCGTCGCCCCGGGAAAGTAAGCGATCAGGACCGCTGGCGTGACGGGGGCCGCCGACGGGTTGTGCCCCCTCCGCTGCGGGGCGAACTTTGGTGATTCCAGAAAATCCGCAGCACCTCGGCCGTACACCGGCGTCCCTCCGGCCGCCGGCCGCACACCCTCCGATCAGTCCATGACCGTCGCAGCGACCGCTTCCGCGACCTCGACCAGCTTCGGCACCAGCCGTGCCGAAGCGGCCGAACTCGATTACCGACCGTCCTACCTCGCCGCCGCGCTCGCGGGGCTCGTGACCTTCCTGCTGTATATCGTCACGCTGGCCCCCACCACGTCGATGTGGGACACCAGCGAGTACATCGCGGCCGCCTACGTGCTCGGGCTCCCGCATCCGCCGGGCAATCCGTTTTTCGTGCTCATTGGTCGGGTGGCCAGCATCCTTCCCATCGCGCCCACCGTGGCCATGCGCATCAATGTGCTGGCGGCGCTCTCCAGCGCCGTGAGCGCGATGTTCTGGTTCCTCGTGACCGAACGGGTGCTCGTGCAGTGGATGCCGCGTCGCTGGCAGCGCATCGTGGGCGGGTCGCTGGCCGTCCTCATCGGGGCCACCGCGTTCACCGTGTGGAACCAGTCGGTGGTGAACGAGAAGGTCTACACCGTCTCGCTCGTGGGGCTGGCCATCATCTGCTGGCTCACCGTGCGCTGGTGCGACGACCCGGAAGGCCCCACCGCCGACCGCGTTCTCGTCCTCATCGCCTATCTGCTGGGGCTCGGCTACACCAACCACATGGCCGGCATGCTGGCGGCGCCCGCCGTGGGCGTGGCCGTGCTCATTCGCCGGCCGCAGACGGTGCTGCGCTGGAAGCTGCTGGTGGCCTGCGCCGCCGCCCTCGTCTTCGGGCTCACCCCCTTTGCCACGCAGCCCATTCGCGCGGCGCATTTCCCCGCAATCAACGAAGGGGAACCCACGGGGTGTGTGACCGAGATCAAGCTCGATTGCACCTTCAGTGCGCTCACCTACGAGCGCTTCATGTACAACTTCAACCGCGGCCAGTACGGCAAGCCGGAGCTCGGCGAACGCCAGGCCCCCTTCGCCGCGCAGCTGGGGATGTACTGGCTGTACTTCAAGTGGCAGTGGCTGCGCGACGCGTACAACGAGAACCCGGGGCTGCAGAACGGGCTCGCCGTGTTCTACTTCATCCTCGTCATCCTCGGCGGATGGATGCACTGGCAGAAGGACCGACGCAGCTTCTGGTTCTTCGGGCCGCTCGTCTTCACGATGACGCTGGGGCTCATCTTTTACCTGAATTTCAAGTACGGGCATTCGCAGGCGCCCGAGCTGGGGGACAGCGTGCCCCGCGAAGTGCGCGACCGTGACTACTTCTATTTGTGGAGCTTCTCGGCGCTCAGCGTGTGGGCGGCGCTGGGGCTGTTCTATCTGTGGGAGACGGTGGCCTCGCTCTTTGGCGCCGACGAGGTGCGGTTGGGCAAGCAGACGGTTACCGAACCGCGCACCCGCAGTTTCCTGCTCGCGTCGCCGCTTTTGGCCGTGGCGTTCATCCCGCTCGTCGGCAACTGGACGCAGGCCTCGCGCGCCGGGCAGACCGACACCACCGACTTCGCCCGCGACCTGCTCAACTCCGTCGAGCCGTACGGCATTCTCATCACGGTGGGCGACAACGACACCTTCCCGCTCTGGTATGCGCAGGAGGTGGAAGGGATCCGTCGCGACGTGATCGTGGCGAACACGTCGCTGCTCAACACCGACTGGTACGTGCGCCAGCTGCTGCGCCGTCCCGCCTTTGACTACGACGAGGCCAAGGGACCGGCCCTCTACAAGGGCGGCAACTGGAAGAAGCCCTCGGGGCCGCCGGTGAAGATGACCTTCGACGAGGCCGACGCGCTGCCGCTGGCGATCGCGACCCCGGAGAACGCCGCCTTCCAGAAGGACGCCATCATTGCCCAGCCGCGCCTGCCGCAGATCATGAAGGCCGACCAGATGGTGTACTTCATGCTGCGCGACGCCTTCCCCGATCGTGGCATGTTCTTCAGCCGCACGGCCGGCGGCTACCCGTACGAGCTGGGGCTCGAGCGGTATGTCGTGACCCAGGGCATGGTCAAGAAGCTGCTGCCGAAGCCCGTCACCCCCAGCGACGACATCGTGCTCATTCCCGGCGAAGGCGCCATGGATGTGACACGATCGATGGCGCTCTGGAAGGATGTCTTCACCGCCACCAAGTCGCTTGCCGCCCGCAACGGCTGGGTGGACGACGCGTCGGTCGGCATCCCCGACCTGTACGTGATCAGCGGCATCACGCTGGCTGAGGCGTTGGCGCAAACCGGCCGCACGGAAGAGTCGCGCACGGTCTACGACCAATCGAAGCAGATCGCCACGGCCATGCGACGGGCGCAGATCTTCGGCTTCGACCGGCAGCCCACCCTCCCCATTGCCCCGGGAGCCGACACCGCGGCGCAACCGCTGTTGTTGCCGCCGGCCGACAGCAAGTAGCCAGAAGGCTATCGCATCGAAACACAGAAACGGCTGAAGCGTTCATGAGGGCATGAGCTGGTCTGCCCTGCTGTTCCTGCTGGCCATGGGTCAGCCACCGGCCACGCGCCCCGATTCCATCGGCGAGGTGCGCGGCCGGGTCATTGACGCCGAGAGCCGCGCCCCGGTGGCGGCCGCCACCGTGGTCGTGCGCGGCACCCGGATCGGGACGCTCACCGGCGATGATGGGCGCTATGTGCTGCCGGGCGTTCCGGCCGGACGGCCTACGCTGGTCGTCTCCCGCGTAGGGTACGCGCCGGCCACGCGTGAGGTCACCGTGGCCATCGGCGAACGTACCACGCTGGACGTGGCGCTCACCCCCGGCGGTACGCAGCTGACCACGGTGCGCGTCGCAGCCGAGGCCACCGAACGGGAGCAGTTCCGCCTGTCGGCCGCGCCGGGGGTGATGACCGTGCGCGGGGAAACGCTCAAGCGGGTCCCGGTCATTGGTGAACCCGACGTGCTGCGCGTCGTGCAACTGCTCCCTGGGGTCGTGGCCACCAACGACTTCACCGCCGGCTATAACGTGCGAGGCGGTGAAAGCGACCAGAATCTGGTGCTGCTCGACGGCTTCCCCATTTACAACCCGTTTCACCTGGGTGGCCTGTTCGGCACGTTCATTGACGAAACGGTGGGCGAGTTCGAACTCATGCCCGGCGGGTTTCCGGCGCGCTACGGCACGCGGCTCTCCAGTGTGCTCAACGTGGTGCCCAAGGCCGAGGCGCGCAGCGGCGTGCACGGCGCGGTGGGGGTCTCGCTGCTGGCCACTACGCTCTCGCTGGGTGGCACCGTGCGGGGCACCACCAGCTGGAACGTGGCCGCCCGGCGTACCTACGCCGACCGCTTCGTGTCGGTGTTCACCGACAACCAGTTGCCGTACTGGTTCACGGATGTGCAGAGCCACATCCGGCATCGCTTCAGCAATGGTGGCACGCTGTCGGCCACGGCGTATTGGGGAAGCGACGTGATCGATGCGTCGCTCGCGCTCTTCGGTGATTCAACCTCGGCCGGCGGTGGGCGGCTCGCCTTCGACTGGGGCAATTCGCTGCTCGGCGTGGCGTACGAGCAACCGCTGGGGGTACGCGGTACCCGCTGGCTTGGCGCCGACTCGGCGCGTGTCATGCAGCGCCTGTCGAGCACCGGCTTCGGCACGACGCTCGACCTGGGCAACGGCTCCCTGCGCTTCGACAACTCCCTTGCCGACCGGCGCGCGTGGGGGGAGGTGGCCCGGTGGCGCGGACGGCACGAGACCCTCGCCGGCTACGAGTGGTCGAGCTATCAGCTGGGCTTCACCGCCACGGCAAGCGCCGCCGTCTCCGACGCCATTCTCGACGTGAACAACGGTCCGACGGCGGCGAGCGTGTATGTGGATCACACCGTGCGCGGCAGCCGTGTGCTGGCGCGGGTGGGGCTGCGCGGCGAGACCGTGACCGGCACCGGGTGGCAAGGGGTGTCGCCGCGGGCCTCGGTCAAGTGGTTTGCCTCCCGCGACCTCGCGTTCACCGTGAGCGGCGGACGCACCACGCAGTGGACGCCGGCGCTGCGCAACGAGCAGGCGCCGGTGCGGGTGTTCGACTTCTGGCTCGTGGCCAACCGCTCCACCCCGGTGGCGTCCGCGTGGCAGGGCATCGTGGGTGGTGAGCGCTGGTTCGGCGCATCGCGCTTCGTGCGGCTCGAAACGTGGCTCAAGGATTACGACCGCCTGCCCGTTTCCAACCTTTTCAACGATCCGGACGTGCAGGGTGACGAGTTCGTCGAAACCGAGGGGCGCTCGTACGGCGTCGACCTGCTGGTGCGGCAGCTCGAATCGCAGAAGCTGTCGGGGTGGCTGGCCTACTCGTACGGCGTGAGCTGGCGCGACGGACCGGAGGGGCGCTTCGCCCCCGTGCAGGATCGTCGGCACAACCTGAACGTGGTGACCTCGTATCGTCCGGGGGGGCGCTTCGGGTACGGGGCGCGACTGGGGCTGGGCACCGGCACTCCCTTCACCGATGTCGTGGGACAGCTGGTGCGGCGTCGCTACGACCCGCTGTCCAACAGCTTCGCCACGCAGAATACCCCGGTGTCGCGCGAGCCCATTGGCGGCCGTCGCAACGGCGCCCGCTTTCCACTGGTGCAGCGCCTGGACCTGAGCGTGACACTCACCCGCCCGGGGAAGCGCACGTGGGCCCCCTACCTGTCGCTCGTGAACGCCTACAATGCGCGCAACGTGTTCACCTACATCTTCGACTACACCGCCAATCCGCCCACGCGCACGGCGTTCACCCAGTTCCCGCTGCTGCCCACCGTGGGCGTCACGGTGACGTGGTGATGCGTCCGTTTCCCGACATGCACAGCGGCCGCCGCGCGCTGGTGGCCGCGCGGACGATGGGGCTGACGCTGGCGCTGACAGCCTGCGAGTTCGACAAGGTGAGCGTGGCTCCGCCCGCCCCACTGGTGGTGGTGCACGCGGTGCTCAACGCCGACGCCGCGGAACAGGTAATCCTCGTGGAGGCATCGCTTACCGGGCGCGTGGGAATCAACGACAGCCGCGATTTCAACCCGCTCGATCCCATTCGCACCGCGGGCGGCGAACCCATTGCCGGCGCCGATGTGCGGCTGCTCGCCGGCGCCGACACCGTGGGCGTGCGCGCCACCGAGAGCCGCGTAGGCACGCGCGGCACCGGCCGCTACGCGATTCCCCGCAGTGCCCTCGCGGTTACGCCCGGTCAGCGATACCGACTGCGCGTGCGCACCAGCGACGGCCGTGTCGTGACGGGAGAAACACTCGTACCGGGTGCGCCTCCGGGGTGGGTGGCCGGCGCGCTGCCGGTGCAACGTGCGTCGTTCGTGCGCGACACCGACACCCTGCGGCTCACCTGGCCCGCGGTGACCGGCGCGCGCACCTATGCCGTTCGCGTCGAAACGCCATATGGTCCGTGGGCGCTCTTTTCCGACAGCACGCGCTTTTCGTTGACCGGTACCCTGCGGAACTTCCTCGCGGACGGGCTCCCCAACGTCTGGTTCCCCGGCTTTCGCCAGATTGCCACCGTCGTGGCGGTCGATCGCAACTTCTACGACTACAATCGCTCCGGGAACGACCCGTTCGGCGGTACGGGGCTCATCAGCAGCGTGCAGGGCGGCCTTGGCCTCTTCGGCAGTCTCGTCGAACTGCGGCGGCAGGAGGTGACCGTCACGCAGCGCGATCGCGCCCCGCTCGACGCGGCATGGACCGGCACGAGTACCACGGGCGCCACAGTGGTCGTCGACCTGTGGGCCGAAGATCCCGGGCCGCGATTCTCTGCGGTCAGCGGGCGCGTGCGGGCGCCGGAACAGTTCGCTGTGGGCACGCTCGGCAGCGACGGGACGCTGCGCCTGGCCACGCTGCGCAGCACGTCGGGGGCGGACACGGCGGGGCTGTTCACCGGACGCCTGCAGGGCGACTCGATCACGGGCAGCTGGTCGACGCGGTTCGACAGCAGCGGCCCCCGCCTGTTCCGACGCTCACGCCGACCATAGCGAGAAGGGCGACGTCCGGCGCCATGGTCCGTTCCAACGACCGGGAGGTACATTCCCGTGTCCCGGTCGTTTTTCCTACCGACGGAGTTTCCGGCATGTTCGTGTCCCGCATTGCCCGCCCGATGGCTGCCCTCGCTCTCCTTACCCTGCCCGGCGTGGCCATGGCGCAGGGGTTCCGCGGCGGCACACAGATCAAGCCGGGCGAGGAGTGCCCCCCGGGCACCACCGAGATCCGCCCGCGTAGCTGCCTGGCCCCTGAGGGAGCCGTGCCGAGCATCGTGGACTATCGGCCCAAGAGCACGCTCAAGGTGCCGGCAACGATGCGCATGAAGGCCAAGTTTCCCGTCGTGGATTTCCACGGGCATCCGTCCGGACAGCTGGGGAGCGTGGACGCCATCGAGCGCATGGGCAAGCAGCTCGACTCGATCGGCGTGCGCCTCATGCTCGTGGCCAACAACGTGAGCGGCGAGGCGCTCACCCGCGGCATCGCCATCGTGAATAGCACGCCCACCATGAAAGATCGCGTGCGCTTCCTCACCGGCATCAGCTTCGCCGGCGTGGGGGCCCCTGGCTGGGCGGAGAAGGCGGTGGCCCAGATGGAAGCCGACAAGAAGGCGGGGGCCGTGGGCATTGGCGAGGTGGGCAAGGGCTTCGGTCTGTCCACGCGCAAGGCCGATGGCTCGCGCCTCAAGCTGAACGATCCCGAGCTCAAGCCGGTGTGGGCCGCGGCAGCCCGCCTCAAGCTCCCGGTGTTCATCCATACGGCCGACCCGCAGGAGTTCTTCCGCCCCGTCGACTACACCAACGAACGGTGGCTCGAACAGTCCCTCTTCCCGGAGCGGCGGTACCCGCAGGATCGGTATCCCAGCTTCGAACAGCTCATGGCCGAACGGGACAGTCTCTTCAAGGCCAATCCGCAAACCACGTTCGTGGCGGCGCATCTGGGATGGCACGCCAACGACCTGGGCCGACTGGGGCGCATGTTCGACGAGATGCCGAACGTGTTGGGGGAGATGGGGGCGGTGCTCTACGACATTGGCCGGCAGCCGCGCGCCGCCCACGATTTCTTCGTGAAGTATCAGGACCGCCTTCTCTTCGGCAAGGACAGTTACCAGCCGGAGGAGTATCCGTACTACTGGCGCGTGCTCGAAACACGCGACGACTACTTCGACTACTACCGCGACTACCACGCGTTCTGGAAGCTGTACGGCATCGACCTGCCCGATGTGGTGCTGAAGAAGGTGTACTACCAGAACGCGCTCCGCATCACGGGCATTCCCACCACGGGCTGGCCGAAGTAACCGTCCATGCATTCGCCGGTTGAATGCATCGGGCCCGAAAATCCGAATCGTGTACCTATTGTCGCCCTCATGACGGCGCCCTAACGTGATGGGGTGATCGCTCTCGCGATCGCATCCTGGTTGGGGAGTAGCCGCCCGTGCCGGACACGGGAGCGGTCGACCGTCATCACGAGACGCGAGTCTCCGGTCGGCCGCGTGCGGAATCATCCGCATTGCGCGAGACCACCGCACACTCTGTGTCGTGCGGTGTCGCGCTGCCCCTGGCGAGTCCACCGCACGGCACCGCCCCCTGGAGGGGATGCCGATGAACGAAGCGCTGGAAACACCCTGGCGCGGGCGTATGCGGTTGGTGTCTGCCGATCATCACCTGCCCCGTCGCAACGAGCCGCTCACCGAACAGGAGCGTGACGCCATCGAGGCGTGGCTCACCAACGGCTCGAGCATCATCACGTACACGCGTGGCCGACTGACGCGCGAGGGACGCCCGGTCTGGGTGGTCACCACGCGGGGGGTGCTCATCGCCACCCTCACCGATGAAGGATTCGACCGCGTGCGGGCGCGTGCACATTGGGTGCCGGCCGAGCACCTGCGGCGGGTGGACATGGTCACCGACGCCGAGCTGCCGCTGGTACGCGTTGTGACCATCTCGCGCCGGTTCGTGCTGCACGGTGTGGACGTGGACAGTGCCGTGCGCTTCGTGGCGCTGGCCAAGGCGGCCATGGCCGCCAGCGAACCACCGCGTCGTGGCGTTGCCCGTACCACGGAGCTGCGCTGATGCGCCCGTCGCCATATCGGCGCGGTCACGCGCGGGACCTGTTGCGTCATGGAATGGCCGCCATGGCCCTCGCCTCCCTCGCGCTGGTGGGCGAGGCGCGAGCCCAGGGCACGGTGCCCTCGTCGCGCGCCAAGGGCGCCGCGCCTCCGCTTCGCGTGGCCGTGTTCAATGCGCGGGTGGTATTCGACTCCATGCCCGAGCGTTCCGCGGCTGAGTCGGAGTTTGCTCTCGAGCAGGCGAAGGCGCGCACGCTGCTCAATGCCGCCACCGATTCACTGCGCGCGGCACTCGACGAGTTCGTACGCCACGAAGCGCGTCTGACACCGCGGCAGCGCGAGGCGACGGCCATGCATCTGCGTGCGCGCGAGCTGCTGGTGGAAGAAATGGCCGCCAATCTCGACCATGTGATCCTCACGCGGCAGGCCGAACTGCAGCAGCCGTTGCGCGAGCGGGTACGTGCCGCCGTACGCGCCGTGCGACTGCGTACCGGGTATGACCTCGTGCTCGATCGCTCGAACGATCAGGTCATCTTCGACGCCGACGACAAGGCCGATATCACGGCGGCCGTGCTGCGTGAACTGCGGGAGCAAATGCAGATCGCCCGCTCACCGAACGGACGGTGAGCGGGCGATTGCGACGTGCGGGGCGATGCGGCGCGGACCGCGACGTCAGTCGCGGCGCCCCTGCAAGCGCGAGAGCAGCCGCAGCAGCTCGAGATACAACCAGATCAGCGTGACCATGAGGCCGAAGGCGGCGAACCACTCCATCGCCTTCGGCGCCCCCATGCGCGCGCCTTCCTCGATGCGGTCGAAGTCGAGCACCAGATTGAGAGCCGCAACGCCGGCAATGGCCACATTCACGCCAATGGCGAGCCAGCTCGTGCTGGTGAAGTAGCCGACCTGCACTCCGAAGAGCGACAGCAGAAAGGAGCCGAGGTAGAAGAGGCCGATGCCGATGACGGCGCCCAGCATCATGCGCTTGAAGCCGGCCGTCGCGCGCAGCATGCGCAGGCGATAGAGCACCAGCACTCCCGCTGCGACCCCGAAGGTGAGCAGCACCGCCTGCTGCGGCATCCCGGCGAAGCGCGTGTTGTAGAGCGCCGAAATGGCGCCCAGAAAGATCCCTTCCAGCGACGCGTAGATGGGCGCGGTCCACGGCGCCCACTGGGGGCGGAAGCTGGTCACGAGGGCGAACACGAACCCGCCCAGGCCACCCACGAGCATGGCGGGCATGACCAGCTCCGGGCGGCCGCCAGCCACCTGTTGCCAGGTCAACGTGGCCGAAAAGACCACGACGGCCAACAGCAGCATGGCTTTCCCTGCCGTCCCGGCCACGGTCATGGCGCCGGGAGAAACGAGGCCGAAGGTCTGGCGCGCCGTGTCCGCGAAGCGCGAAAGGACTGGATTGTTGGTACGCATGAAGCGGGGAGCTGAGGGACGGATTGCCGTGTGGCCGCCACCGCTCCGCCTGCCCGGCACGGGCAGCGCGGGTGGGGGCACTACCGGACTATACACCAAGAACGCGGGAAACGATCGGATCGAGCCCACCCCGCAGGGGATCGCACACGGGCACCCCCACCTCCTCGGCCACCCGGTCCCCGTATGCCAGCCATGCCTCGGGAGACAGGGACGACGAATTGACCGACACCCCGGCAAGCTGCACCGCCGAATTGGTCACCCGCGCCGCTTCGAGATACTGGGCAGCGGCGTTGGCGAGCGGCGGAATGCGGAACTGGGGCCGGTGCTCGATGTGCAGGCGCGATGCGTCGTGACAGAGCACGATCCAGTCGGGCTGGGAGCCGTGCAGCAGTCCCAGGGTGACGCCCGCGTAGGCCGGGTGAAACAGCGATCCCTGCCCCTCGATGACATCGTAATGGGCCGGGTCGTTGTCGGGAGACAGCGTCTCGGCTGCTCCCGCCACGAAATCCGCCACCACGGCGTCAATGGCAATGCCGCTCCCGGCAATCATGATGCCGGTCTGCCCCGTCGCCCGAAAGGTCGCGCGGGCCCCACGCGCCGTGAGCGCCTGTGTGAGCGCCAGCGCGGTGTATTTCTTCCCCAGTGCGCAGTCGGTACCCACCGTGGCGATGCGCATGCCGGTGCGCTTGCGCCCGGTGCCGGCGGCGAACCGCTGTGTGGTGTGGCGCACGTCCACGAGCCGCACCCCGTGCCGCGCGGCGGCATCCACCAGTTCGGGGAAGTCGGTGAGTCGTGTGTGCATGCCGCTCACCACATCGAGTCCGGCGGCAATGGCGGCGAGCAGATCGGCCTGCCAGGCCTCGGGCAGCGTGCCGCCGACCGACGCCACCCCAATGACCAGACTGCCGGCCCCCGCCGCGGCAGCGTCGGCTGGAGAACGGCGCGGCAAACCGAGCGAGACCGAGCACTCGGGAAGGCTCCACTCGCCGCACACCTTGTCCGGACACCAGTCGCGCAGCCCGGAGGCGGTCTTGGCGTCGGTGATGTGCTGGGCACCACCGAGGAAGAGCAGATAGGGAGCGCGAAGCGTGAGCATGGGGTAGAGTCTGCCACGCCCCGCACGATGCGGGAAGGCAGGGGGCCACCACATATTTCCCGCATGATCTCCCGTCGCGATTTCCTCGTTGGCACCGCCGGCGTCGGTGCCTCACTCGGGCTCACGCCCCAGCTGCTTCGGGCGCTGGCGGCGCTGCCGCAGGGCACGCTGCTGCAGCGCGCCATTCCCGCCACCGGCGAGACGATTCCCGTCATCGGGCTGGGAAGTTCGGCGACGTTTGCGAGCGTGGCCCGCTCGGAGGACGTCACGGCGTTGCGGGCGGTCTTTCAGGCCATGGTCGATCGCGGAGCACGCGTCTTCGACACGGCGCCGTCGTATGGCGCATCGGAGGCCGTCGCGGCCGCGCTCGTGAATGAGATGGGCATTGCCGGCAAGCTGTTCTGGGCGACCAAGGTGAACGTGGCCGGGCGCGGTGGCGCCGCCGCCGATCCGGTTGCCGCGCGCGCGCAAATCGAGACCAGTCTCACGCGGTTCGCGCAACCGAAGATCGATCTCCTGCAGGTGCACAACATGGGCGACCCGCCAACGCAGCTGAAGGTGGCGCGCGAGTTCAAGCAGGCCGGCAAGGTGCGGTACGTGGGCATCACCACCACCTTTCCCAACCAGTACGCATCGCTCATCGATGTAATGCGCAACGAGCCGCTCGACTTCATCGGCGTGGACTACGCGGCCGACAATCGTGACGTGGAAGACGTCATCCTGCCGCTCGCGCAGCAGCGGAAGATCGCCGTGCTCGCCTACGCCCCGTTCGGTCGCACGAGCCTCTTTCGCCGGGCGGCCAATACCCCGCTGCCGGAGTGGGCGCGGGAGTTCGACGCCACCACGTACGCGCAGTTCTTCCTCAAGTTCTGCCTTTCGCACCCCGCCATTACGGCGGTGACGCCGGCCACGAGTCAGGCGAAGAACATGATCGACAACATCGGTGGCGGCATCGGGCGCCTGCCCACCCCGGCCCATCGCGAGCAGATGATCAAGTTCGTGGATGCCTTGCCGGCGTTGCCCGGGCGCTGACGACAGGCCATTTTGCCGAGACGGCGGTGGCGTTCGCGCGCCGGCCGGACAGGGGGGATGGTCGAGTGGTTTATGGCTCCGGTCTTGAAAACCGGCGTACCGGCAACGGTACCGTGGGTTCGAATCCCACTCCCCCCGTTATGAGCACTCCCTTGCGTGTTTCGTGGCTGTTGCTGTGCGCGGTTACCACCGTGGGCAGGGCGCAGCCACCGGCGCCGCGGGTCACCGAGTTGCCCAGTGCCGCCTCGGCGCTCCTGCAGGCCGTGCACGCCGTAAATGCGCAGGTGGTGTGGGCGTCGGGCCACAAGGGCATGGTCGTGCGCTCGCGCGACGGCGGGCACAGCTGGGAACGGCTCGAGACGCCAGCCGGCGACTCACTCGAGTTCCGCGACATTCACGCTGTGCATGCGGACACCGCCTGGATCCTCTCCGCCGGCAGTGGGTCCAGGTCGCGCATCTATCGCACGACCAACGGTGGTGCCACCTGGCGCCTGCAATTCCTCAACGCCGACACGGCGGCGTTCTACGACTGCCTGTCCTTTGGCTCGTCCAGCACGGGAGTGGCGTACGGCGACGCGTCGCAGCAGCGCACCAACATCCTGCGCACCGAGGATGCCGGACGCACGTGGCAACTGCTTGCCCCCACGGCCGTCCCGGCGCCGCTCCCCGGCGAAGGGGCGTTCGCCGCCAGTGGCCTCTGCGTGGTGCACGGGGACGCCAACACGGTGTACATCGCCACGGGGTCGCCCGGGTCTCGGCTGTTCCGCAGTCGCGATGCCGGACGGAGCTGGAGCGTGGAGAACACGCCGTTCACGCGGGGGGGGACCGCCGGGCTGTCGGGGCTGTCGTTCGCCTCGCCGCAACGTGGCATTGCCGTGGCCGGCGACATGAACCGCCTGCGCACCGATTCGGCGCACAGTGTCGTGGGAGTCACCACCGACGGCGGTCGCACCTGGTCCATGCGCGCTCGCCCACCCCGCCCCGGCGCGCTCGCCGGTGTGACTTGGGTGCCCGGTGCTGATCCCGGCACCGCCGTGGCCGTGGGATTCGGCGGGGCGTTCTACACGCGCGATGAAGGGCGCAGTTGGATCACAATCACCACCGACGTCACCACCGGCGTATCTGCCGTGGGGCGCCAGGTGTGGATAGGCGGTGCCAACGGCAAGCTGTGGCGCGTGGACTTCTAGCTCACACGACCGGCGTGGCGGCACCAGGCGCGCACAGGCCATCATTGGATCCACAGGACACGCGCCATTGCCATTGCCTCCGCGCTGCGCCCCCGACTACATTTCCGCTCCGTCGTGATTCTTCGGAGCCAAGGCGGCGAAGGCGTCCAACCTGTTGCCCGGCAACAGATTCGCGGCGTCCTCGAGGGGTGAGGAGAGATGGCCGAGAGGCTGAAGGCACCGGTTTGCTAAACCGGCATAGGGGGTCAACCCCTATCGCGGGTTCGAATCCCGCTCTCTCCGTGCCGCGGGTCCGCCGGGTCTCCGGCGGACCCGCGCTTTTTTTGTTCCGGCTTTTCGTCGCATTCCGACCCTCTCCGGTCTGTGTCCTTCATGACGGCTGCGTCTTCCGGCAAGCGCCCTCGCGTGCGCTTCGCCCCCTCGCCCACGGGCTTCCTGCACGTGGGCGGCGCGCGCACGGCGCTCTTCAACTGGCTGTACGCCAAGAAGTACGATGGCGATTTCCTGCTGCGCATCGAGGACACCGACCGCCAGCGCAGCACCGACGAAAGCACCCGCGCCATCTTCGAAGGCATGGAGTGGCTCGGCCTCACGTGGGACGAAGAGGTCGTGTATCAGGGGGCCAACGTGGCCCGGCACTATGCCGACGCGCACCGCCTGCTCGACGCGGGGGCGGCATACCGCGATTTCACGCCGGCCAGCGAGCTCGAGCGACTGCGCGCTGAGGCGGAGGCACGGGGTGATGCGTTCAAGTTCGATCGCACCCACGCCGAGCTGAGCGAACACGAATTGGCCGAGAAGCTCGCCAGCAACGAGCCGTATGCCATCCGCTTCCGCGTGCCGGAGGGCACGACCGAATGGCCCGATCTCGTGCACGGGCGCATCGCCTTCCCTAACAAGGACATCGAGGACTTCATCATCCTCCGGTCCGACGGCACGCCGGTGTACAACATGGCCGTCGTGTCCGACGACATCGCCATGGGCATCACGCTGGTCATGCGCGGCGACGACCACATCTCCAACACCCCCAAGCAGATCCTGCTCTATCGGGCGCTCGGGGCGGAGGTGCCGCAGTTCGGCCACGTACCCATGATTCACGGCACCGACGGCAAGAAACTGTCGAAGCGTCACGGCGCCACGGCGGTGGGCGACTACCAGCATCAGGGGCTGTTGCCGCAGGCCATGCTCAACTTCCTCGCGCTGCTCGGCTGGTCACCCGGAGACGACACGGAAGTGATGACCATGCCGGAGCTCATCGAGCGCTTCAGCGTGCACGGCCTGCACGCCAAGGCGGCGGTGTTCGACACGAAGAAGCTGGAGTGGATGAACGGCCAGCATCTCGCACAGATCCCCATCGATCAGCTGGCCACCATCGTGGCGCCCATGGTGGAGCGCGCAGGCTTGGCCACCGTGGCCGACCTGCAGGCGCGTCACCCGTGGTTCTGCGGCGTGCTGGAGCTGCTGCGCATTCGCGCACGCCTCACCGACGAGATCGTGGCGCAGGCGCGCCCCTTCTTCGTGGAGTCGGTAGAGTACGACCCCGAGGCGGTGAGCAAGCAGTGGCGCGATGCCGCCGCCACCGCCGACATTCTCGATGCCACGCGGGAACGGCTCGCCTCGCTCGAGACGTGGGAGCCGGCGGCCATGGAGGAAGGGCTGCGCAAGCTCGCCGAAGAGCGCAGCATTTCGGGTGGCAAGATCTTCCAGCCGCTGCGCGTGGCGCTGACCGGCCTTACGGTGAGCCCGGGCATCTTCGACGTGCTGCTGTACGTGGGGCGCGAACGCTCACTGGCACGCATCGCCGAAGCGGTGGCTTACCTGAGGCAGTAGCGCGGCGCTACTGCTTGTCGACGCTCTTCGGTTCGGCCTTGAGGGGCGCCGCGAGACTTGCGCTGGGTGCGCGCAGCCGCTCGCGTCGTTCGGCGTCGCGACGCTTGTCCATTTCCTTGACGATGCGCTTGAACTCGGCCTCGCCCATGCCGCGTTCGGACATGCGCTGAATGTCAGCACGTCCCGCGTTGATGCGCGCCGCGTTGGCCATCCCCGCAGGATTGGCTGACATGCCGGCGGCGGTGGCGGCATTGAGGGGGAGCAACGCCAGCAGCGCATTGGGAATCATGACCTTCCCCAGGCGAATGCCCTGCTGGTCCCATCCCCACTTGTTGCCGCTCTTGTCGGTCTTGGTCCAGTCGCCGGGGGCGCGCCCGTACTGTCCGCGCCCCTGCGCCCGGTTGAGCGAGTCGAGCGAGTCGCGTGCAGCGGTGAGCATGCCGGCCATGATGCTGTCCAGCTTGTCGGCCCGGTCACCCGACGCGATGCCGGTGCCCCCAGCCCCGCCCTGCCCCACGGGACCACGCCAGACGCGTTCATCGGTGTAGCCGGGGCGGACGCCTCGCACATTGGGGTCGAGCGCGCCAATGCCGTTGCCCACGGTGCCGCCACTACCGGTATCGCGCGGCATTGGGGCTGCGGGCGGCGGGACGGCAGGCCGGCTGTCGGCCTGCTGGTTGAACGGGAGTGCCGACGGACGCGGCACCGCAGGCTGTTCGGCCACCGGGCGACGCACTTCGGTAGGCGGCTCCGTCTTGGGCGGCGCGGGCGTGATGTACGTGACCCGTTCCTCGCGGGTCGCCTGACCGTCGTTGAATTGCAGCCACTGCGGCACGCCGTACCCCAGCGTCAGCGCCTGAATGAGCACGCCGCCCACGAGCGCGTGCAGTGCCACGGCCACGGCCACGGCCCGCGGTGACCGCTTCTCGCCACGGGGGAACCCGGAGAGACGCGCCCCTAGTGAGCCCTTCACCACGCGGTGTCTGCCCGCACCGGCACCATCCCCCCGCTCGGCAGGGCCGGACGGACGGCCGTCTGGCGGCGGCGTCTGGGCGGGAGGACGGGGCATACGAGAAAGATACTCGGATTTTTCGGTGGGAGGGGGGCCCGGCGGTCAGCTGGCGGCCACTACCGGATTTGACACCCGGCTCAAGCCGACCAGTTCCACCTCGACGACGTCACCCGGAGACAACCGCCCCACCCCGTGCGGGGTGCCCGTGGCCACCACATCGCCGGGTTCGAGGGTGAGGTACTGCGAGATGTAGTGCAGCAGGAACGGAATGCGGAACGCCATGTCCCCACCCCGGGCCCGCTGCACTTCCACCCCGTTAAGGCGCGTGATCAGCTCGATGGCGTCGAGGTCGGCCGGCGCCGGCACCGGTTCGCCAATGGGGCAGAAGGTGTCGAGCCCCTTTGCCCGCGCCCACTGCCCGTCGTTCTTCTGCAGATCGCGCGCGGTCACATCGTTGAGCGCGACCACGCCGCCAATGGCCGCCACCGCCTCGGCTTCACTGGCCGCCCGGCTGAGCCGCGCGCCCATCACGATGGCGATCTCTCCCTCGTACTCGATGTGCGTGGACACCGGGTGCAGCACGATGGCCTCGCCTTCGCGAATGATGGACGAGGGCGGCTTGAGGAACAGTAACGGTTCCGCCGGCAGGTCGTTGCCCATTTCCTTCGCGTGCAGGAGATAATTGCGGCCAACGCAGACGATCTTGGAGGGACGTGGCATGGGGGATGGCTGGTGGGTGGCGGCGGCGGGGGAAGAACGGCAACAGCGTAAGGGGTAAAGTGTTGCCACCTGACAATACGGCGCCAGCAGCCGTCTCCCGTTGACGCGGTGCAGTTGGGAGGCAACTCCTGACACGTTACGCTTTTGCTGTCCCCCCCGCCCCCCGCCGCCGGTAGAACCTCGCGACTTCACCGCGCACCTCCTCCCACGCGCCCACGAGGCGGCGGGCGGGCGGCAGGGCATCGAGGAGTTCGCGGCCATAGCGCTTGCTGATCACGCGCGGGTCGCTGAGGACCACCACGCCGGCGTCGGTGGCAGTGCGAATGAGTCGACCGAACCCCTGCTTGAGGCGCAGCGACGCGTGCGGCAGCATGAACTCGCCAAAGCTGTTGCCGCCGCGCGCCTCGATGGCCTCGCATTGCGCCGCCACCATGGGTTCGGTGGGCACCCGAAACGGCAGTTTGGCAATGAGCAGCCCACGCAGGGCGTCGCCCGGCACGTCCACTCCTTCCCAGAAGGTGGCGGTCCCCAGCAGCACCGCGCGCCCGCTGTCACGGAAGCGTTGCAGCAGCATGTCGCGCGGTTCCTCTCCGTGCACCAGCAGCGGCCAGTTGCCCCCCCGCCCCGGTCCACGCAGCCAGTCTGCCGCCTCACGAACATCGCGGTGGCTCGTGAACAGGGCAAACAGCCCGCCGTCGCTGGCCGTCATGAGGTCACGCAGATGACGGCACACCGCCGCGAAATGCTCGCGCGGCTGTTCATTGGGCGCCGGCAGATCGGTGGGCACCACCAGCACCGCCTGGCGCGGATAATCGAAGGGCGATGGAAACATCGCCGCCTGCTTCGATCGGCGCGCGTCGGCAATCCCCAGCCGTTCCTCGAGAAACGCAAACCCACCGTGCGTGGCCAGCGTGGCACTGGTGATCACCGCCGTCTCCACACGCTCGAAGAGATCCTCGCGCAGCACCGGCGCGAGATCGAGCGGCACGCAGTGCACGGCCACGTTGCGCTCATTGGGTGTCGGCTTGCCCTGAAACTCCATCCACCGCACGACCGGCGGACCGTCAGCAGGGGGCATGAGTCCCTTGGCCAGGGCATCGCCGGCACTCTGCAACCGTCGCAGTACCGCCCGCAGCTCGTTGAGCAGCGGCGCGAGTTCCTCCGCGCGCTTCTTGTCACTCTCGAAGCGGTCGCGCACCACCTTGAGGCCGGTCGCGAGCGCATCGATCTCCGTGAGCAGTTCCTTGAGCGTACCCTCGATACCGTTGCGCCACAGGTCGTGCTGCTGGAACTCGCCGGTGAGGCGCATCACCGCGGTGCCCTGCATTTCGAGCACGGCGGCGAGCAACTCGAAGAGCAACTGCACGCGATCGCGCGCCGTGAGCGTGCTCGAGATGAGCCGCTCCTGCACGAGATCGAGGCTGGCCGTACTCAGCAGATCCTTGCCACCGGCCAGGCGCGCGATGAGGGCCGGCAGCAACCCCTTGCCGCGCCGTTCGAGCCGGTTGAACATGCGCGCCAGCGCGCGACGCGTGATGGAGCTGCCCAGGTGCGAGGCTGCCGCATCCTCGAGATGATGCCCTTCGTCGATCACAAGGCGCTTGTACGCCGGGAGCACCGCGGCCTCGTCCCAGTTCTGCGCCTGCCGTCGCACCGCCACGTCGGAGAGCAGCAGGTGATGGTTCACGACCACGATGTCGGCGTTCGCCGCGTCCTTGCGCGCCTTGAACAGGAAGCAGTCGTTGTAGAACTCGCACTTGAGACGTCCGCAGAGATCGGGCTCGGCGGAGACCTCGTCCCAGATGTCGGCGCGCGGCGCCGTGCCCAGGTCACTCAGCGAGCCATCCTTCGTGCGCTGCGCCCACTCGGCAATCTTCGCCACTTCGCCGGACGCATTGTCCTCGAAGAGCGCCGCCCCCGCCCCCTGCGCCTGCTGCAGCCGGTATAGACACAGGTAGTTGCGCCACCCCTTGAGCAGCGCGAAGCGCACCGGCTGGTCGGTGAGCGCCCGCTGCAGAAACGGCAGATCCTTGGCCACCAGCTGTTCCTGCAGCGTAATCGTGTTGGTGCTCACGACCGTGCGCTCACCGTTGGCGGCCGCCCAGCGCAACGCCGGCACGAGATACCCGAGCGACTTGCCCACGCCCGTGCCAGCCTCGAGCAGCGCCACGCCGCCTCCGTTGAAGGCCGTCACCACCTCGGCCGCCATGGCGCGCTGACTCGGACGGTCTTCGTAGTCGCGCGCCCCGTGCACGCGGCGCATGGCCTGCGCGATGAGCCCGTGGGGGCCAAGCTGCACATCCACGTCGTCCGGATCGACGGGCACCAGCGTGCGCCCCTCGGGGATCTCCGTGACGAAGTAGATGCGCGTGGCCTCGTTGTCCACGATGGCGAAGCCCACGCCGTTCATGTGGAGGCGGTACGCCACCTCCATGTCGGCATCACTGGGCGTGAGTTCGCCCGAGGGGTGATTGTGCACCAGCAATTCGCCGCGATCGGCCACGCCCGGGAGGGCGAGCACGCTCTGCACGTCACCGGCGGCGACCTTGCGCGCGGTGGCCACGTGGCCCTGATCGTCCACGGTGCACACGAAGCACACTTCGTTGCCGCCGTGCAACCGGATCTGCGTACGAATGGCGGCCGCCGCCTTGGGCAGCAGCCGCGCTTCTCCTGCCACCTGCGCCATCAGCGCCCCGTCACGTCTTCCGCGGCTTCTTCTTGGCGGCCGGGAACAGCACGTTGTTGAGGATGAGGCGGTACCCCGGGGAGTTTGGATGCAGCGAGAGATCCGTTGGCGCACTGCCGATCGCATGCTGCGGATCCTCGGGATCGTGCCCGCCGAGGAAGGTCCACGAGCCCTTGCCGTAATCGCCGTGCAGGTACTTGGACCACGGCGCGCCCTCTTCCTGCGCCAGCACAGTCACGTTGCGCTTCACCACCGCCTTGTTGAAGCTCGTGGTTACCCCGTAGAAATCGGCCACCACCGTGCGGTGATTCTGGACCAGCATGGTGGCCACGGGATCGAGCTTGGCACTGAACCCGAAGAGCGAAAAGGTGCCGAGCGGCTGCCGCCGCGACGGAACGTTGACCTGGTGGCCGTCGATATCGCTGAGCGCGTTCACATACGGCGACGGCTCCACGTGTGCTCCCTGAAAGGCAAGGGCACGTGTCCAATCGAGCTTGGTGTCGGCGTTGGGATCGGGGGGTGTGCCATCGGAGAAGGGCCCCGCGATATCCACGACCAGCGACGCAATGGAGAGGTCGAGCGATTCGGTGGCCCCGCACATGGCGAAGAGGAAGCCACCGCGGTCGACGAAGCCACGGATGTTGTCGGCCACGGCCTTCTTGAGCGCCGGGACGTTGTCCTTGCCGAAGAGCCGCCCCGTGCTGAGGTCACGCTCGCGCTGCGCCACGAACCAGGGCGCATCACGATACGCGAGATACAGCTTGTTGTACTGCCCGGTGAAGTCCTCGTGGTGCAGATGCACCCAGTCGTACTTGGAAAGATCGCCCTTGAGCACCTCGTTGTCCCACACCGAGGCGAAGTCGATGCCGGCGTAGGTGAGGGCGAGGGTGACCGCATCGTCCCAGGGTGGCTGATCGACCGGCCGGTAAATGGCGATCTTGGGCGACCGTTCGAGTACGACGGCGTCCATGTTGCCGCCGGCGATCTCCGCCCGCACCGCGGCGACGGCCCCATCGGTCATGGGCTCCACACTGACCCCTTCCAGCGCGGCCCGCTTGCGCAGATCGGGCACGTCGGGAAGCAGGAAGGCACCGCCGCGATAGTTGAGCAACCACTCGGCCTTCTGGCCGGCCTTGAGCGCCTGGTACGTGACACCGTATGCCTTGAGGTGATTGCGCTGCGCGTCGTCCATGGGCAGCAGCAGATGCTGCGCGGCCGCAGGACGCGCGAGTGAGATCACGGCCCCAACGAGAAGCAGCGTGGAGCGCACGGCGCGGGTGACCAAGGGGCAGACGGGCATGCCGGAAGGTAGCAGGAGGCGGTGAGCAGGCGGCAGGGAGCGCGGCGCCGACTAGGCCGGGGGTATGGTACCTCGCAGACGCTCCAGCTCCCGGCGCCCCTGCGGGGCCAGGGCACTGGTGGGATACTCCACCAGCAGCTGTTCGAGCCGGGCCACAGCAGCTGGTACATCTCCGCCGGCTCGCAAGGCGCGCGCCCAGGCGAGCAGCGATTCGGGGGCTTCGGGGCTGCGGGGAAACTCGCGCACGATGCGCTCGTGCAACGTGAATGCGGCGGCGCGCGCGCTCAGTCGCGCGCCCTGCGCCAGAAACGCC
>VYLE01000413.1_pt1 | contig 25490 bp, 32 predicted proteins | sample 5114391 | NCBI WGS metagenome assembly VYLE01 (sample SAMN12291771, study PRJNA351875) | freshwater metagenome | isolation source: freshwater lake | place: USA: Michigan, Kent Lake | collected 2013-08-15
CGGACCGCCACGCCCACGACCACCGCCCGGGCCACCACGGCCACGGCCTGCGCCGCCGCCGGGGCCACGTCCACCACGCGCCGGAGCGCCACCCTGATTCTGTGCGTCTGCCATGATCAGAACTCCAGGCCGCCCTCTCGGGCGCCTTCGGCAACGGCCTTCACGCGGCCATGGTACTGGTAACCGGCGCGATCGAAGACCACCTTCGAAATACCCGCCGCCTTCGCCTTCTCCGCCGCCGCCTTGCCTACCGCCAGGGCGCGCTCGGACTTCGTACCGCTCAGCTTCTCGTCGCCGACGGTCAGCAGCGTACGCTGCGCGACGTCGTCCACGATCTGGGCGTAGATGTGCTTGAGCGAACGGAACACCACCAGGCGCGGACGCTCCGGCGTCCCGTTCACTGCCTTGCGCACGCGCAGATGCCGACGCTTGCGCTTCTCCGCGTTCGTACGCGGGATCGCGATCTTCGCCATTACTTGCCTCCGGCCTTACCGGCCTTGCGCCGGATGACTTCGCCCTGGTACTTGACGCCCTTGCCCTTGTAGGGCTCGGGCTTGCGGAAGCTGCGGATCTCGGCGGCCACCTGGCCCACGAGCTCCTTGCTCGCACCTTCGATCACCACCGTGGTGGGATTCGGTGCGGTGATCGACACGCCAGCCGGCGCCTTGTACTCGATCTGGTGCGAGAACCCCAGCGACAGCAGCGCGCCGTAGGGCTTGATCTCGGCCTTGTAGCCGACGCCCGTGATCTCGAGGACCTTCTTGAACCCCGTCGTCACGCCTTCGACCATGTTGGCCACCAGCGTGCGCGTCAGGCCGTGCAGCGCCTTGTGGCGCTCTTCGTCCGACGGACGCTTCACCTGCATCTCCGCACCTTCGTGCGCCACGATCATCTCGGCCGGGAGCACACGGGCGAGTTCGCCCTTCGGGCCCTTCACCGTGATGTGGCTGCCGGAGATCGCCACGGTCACGCCGGCCGGAACCGGAATCGGGCGCTTACCAATACGCGACATGTGTATGCGTCTCCTTACCAGACGAGGGCGAGGAGTTCACCGCCGGTATTGGCGGTGCGCGCATCACGGTCGGACATGATGCCCTTCGACGTGCTCAGGATGGCCATGCCAAGGCCGTTGCGGACGCGCGGGATCTCCGACACGCCCACGTACTTCCGCAGACCGGGCGTCGAAATCCGCTTGGCCTGCCGGATGACCGACTGGCCGCCGTGCGCGTACTTGAGAATCACGCGCAGCACGCTCTTGCCATCCTCGAGCTCGACCACGCGGTAGTCCTGCACGAAGGAGTTTTCCTTCAGGATGCGCGCGATCTCGATCTTGATCTTCGAGACCGGCATGTCGACGCGGCGGTGCCGGGAGGCACACGCGTTGCGAAGCCGCGTCAGCATGTCGGCAATAGGGTCGTTCAGGCTCATGCTCTGATATGTCTCCTAGGGTATCCGCCACCTGGGCGGACCGGTAGGAAGTGAAAGGATGGGCGAGCTCCGGGATCGGCGCACCGCGCCCCGCGGGAGGAGCCTTGCAATCTCACCCCGCTTGGCCCGTACGCCAAGCCCACAGCTCGAATTGAACCAGCAGGTCGGCGGCGACCCCACGGGGACGCCACCGCCGTCCTGGTGTTACCAGCTCGCCTTGCGCACGCCGGGGATCAGGCCATTGAGGGCCATGTCCCGGAGCGCAATGCGGCTCAGCCCGAAGTGCCGCAGGAAGGCACGGGGGCGGCCGCTCATGCTGCAGCGGTTACGCACACGCGTTGCCGAGGAATTCCGCGGCATCTTGTGCAGCGCGTTCACCGCGGCCTGCACCTCCTCCGGCGTGCTCCTGGGGCTGCTGATCACGGCCTTCAAGGCCGCGCGCTTCTGGGCAAACCGCTCCACCAGCTCCTTGCGCTGGGCGTTGCGGGCCAGCTTGCTCGTCTTCGCCATCTGCTCTCGTCTCGGTTAGGCCGCGCTCGGCTGCGCCACTTTCGGCGTCACCGGCTTGTCGTCGCCACGGAACGGCATGCCCAGCTGGTGCAGCAGCGCAAATGCGTGCGCATCCTTCTCGGCCGTCGTCACGAACGTGATGTCCATGCCGTGCACCTGCTCGACCATGTCGTAGTTGATCTCCGGGAAGATCAGCTGCTCCTTGATGCCGAGCGTGTAGTTGCCGCGGCCGTCGAACGACTTCGTGCCCAGGCCGCGGAAGTCGCGGATACGCGGGCACGCCACCGTCACGAAGCGGTCGAAGAACTCCCACATGCGCGCACCACGCATGGTCACGGAGGCGCCGATCTCCTGCCCTTCGCGCAGGCCGAAGTTCGCCACCGACTTCTTCGCCTTGCGGCGCACCGGCTTCTGGCCGGTGATCAGCGCGAGCTCTTCCACCACCACGTCGAGCAGCTTCGGCTGCTTCACGGCCTCACCCACGCCGCAGTTGATCACGATCTTGGTGAGCGTCGGGATCTGGTGCGGGTTCGTGAACCCGAACTGCGTGGCCAGCTGCGCCCGGACGGTCTGCTCGTAGTGCGCCTTCAGTCGCGGCGCGGCCACCGGCAAGCCGGCGCCCGCATGGTCACGCTTCGTGAAGTCGACCGCCGCGCGTCCCTGACCCGCCTGCTTGCCGGCCTTGCCGCCCTTCTGGCCGGCGCCGCCCTTCGCGCCACCGGCCTTCGCCCCACCCTTCGCTCCACCCTTGGCGCCGCCCTTGGCTGCGCCCTTTTCCTTCGTCGCCATGTCCAGTTACTCCGTCAGCGCGCGCGGGGAATGACTTCACCGCTCTTCACGCCGATGCGCTCCTTCGTGCCGTCCTTGTCGAGCCGGGCGCGAACCCGGGTCGGCTTGCCGGTCTTCGAATCGAGCAGCATGACGTTCGACGCATGGAAGGGCGCCGGCATCTCCACGATGCCGCTCGTCTCCTCCGCCGTGCGCGCCTTGCGGTGCTTCTTCACGATGTTGATCCCTTCCACTTTGATGCGGCCCGTCTTGGGGTACACCTGGAGAACCTTCCCCTCCTTCCCCTTGTCGTCGCCGCGCATCACGCGGACGGTGTCACCCTTGGTGACGTGGATCGCTTCCCGCGACGCCTTCAGGGCGTGACGCGCGGCGCCGAGGCGCTGCCCGCGATCCGTCTTGTAGTACACGTTCTTCCGCATCTCAGAGCACCTCGGGTGCCAGCGAGACGATCTTCATGTAGCGCTTCTCGCGGAGCTCGCGCGCCACGGGGCCGAAGATACGTGTCGCCTTCGGCTCGCCGTTGTCGTTGATGATCACGACCGCGTTCTCGTCGAAGCGGATGTACGAACCGTCCTTGCGGCGCGTTTCCTTGACCGTGCGCACCACCACGGCCTTCGCCACATCGGACTTCTTCACCGTGCCGTTCGGCAGGGCATCCTTCACCGCCACGATCACGCGGTCACCCAACCCCGCATACCGCCGGCGCGTCCCGCCCAGCACGCGGATCACCAGAGCGCGCTTCGCGCCGCTGTTGTCCGCCACCTTCACTACCGATTCCTGCTGAATCATCGTCGTCTCCCTTTAGCGCGCGCGTTCGACGATCTCGACCACGCGCCACCGCTTGTCCTTCGACAAGGGCCGGGTCTCCATGATGCGCACCGTGTCGCCGACCTTCGCCGAGTTCTCCTCGTCGTGAGCCTTCAGCTTGCGGGTCTTCGTCACCATCTTGCCGTACTGCGGGTGCGGCATGCGGCGGTCGATTCGCACGACCACCGTCTTTTCCATCTTGTCGCTCACCACCAGTCCGACGCGCACCTTGCGCGCCGAGCGGTCGGGGGCGCCGTTCTGCGCGGCGCTCGCGTTCTTCGTCTCAGCCATCAGTCGTATCTCGGTTAGCGGCCACGGCCGGCGAGCTGGCGCTCGCGCTGCACCGTCTTGAGGCGCGCGATGTCCCTGCGGATGCTGCGCAACCGCAGCGGCTCTTCCAGCGCTTCGGTGCCACTGCGGAAACGGAGGCGGAAACGCTCCTCTTCCAGCTCCGCAATGCGGGACACGAGCTCGTCGTCAGCCAGTCCGCGGATCTCTTCAGCCTTCATTGGTCACCGCCTCCTCGCGTGCGACGAACTTGGTCTTCACGCCGAGCTTCGCGGCGGCCAGGGCCATCGCCGTCTCGGCGAGGTCCCGGGTCACACCCTCGATCTCGAACATCACTCGGCCCGGCTTCACCACCGCCACCCACAACTCCGGCGATCCCTTGCCCTTGCCCATGCGGGTTTCCGCCGGCTTCTTCGTGATCGGCTTGTCCGGGAAAATGCGGATCCAGACCTTCCCGCCACGCTTGATGTGACGCGTCATCGCAACGCGGCACGCTTCGATCTGCCGGCTCGTCACCCACCCCGGCTCCAGCGCCTGGAGGCCAAACGTGCCGAACGACAGCTCGCTCCCCCGGTACGCCAGGCCGGTCGTGCGGCCCTTGAACATCTTGCGGAACTTGACCCGCTTCGGACTCAGCATCTCTCAGTTCCTCAGTTGCCGGTCGAGTAGGTCTTGCCGCGACGGTCTTCCACGATCTCGCCCTTGAAGATCCACACCTTCACACCGATGGTGCCGTACGTGGTCTTCGCAGTGCTCGTCGCGTAGTCGATGTCGGCGCGCAGCGTGTGAAGGGGCACCCGGCCCTCCATGTACCCTTCCACGCGCGCGATCTCGGCGCCACCGAGGCGCCCACCGGCCTTCACCTTGATCCCCAGCGCGCCCATGCGCATCGCGCTCTGTACCGCCCGCTTCAGGGCGCGGCGGAACGAGATGCGCTGCGACAGCTGCGCGGCGATGTTGTCGGCGACCAGCTGCGCCTCCACCTCGGGGCGCTTGATCTCTTCGACGTTGATGCCGACTTCCTTCCCCGTCAGCTGTGCAAGCTCGTCACGCAGCTTGTCGACTTCCGCGCCCTTCTTCCCGATCACCACGCCCGGACGCCCCGTGTGGACGGTCACCACGACCTTCCCCGGCTTGCGCTCGATCGTCACGTCGGCAATGGCCGCGTTGTCCAGACGCGCCTTCAGGTACTTGCGCAGCAGCGCATCTTCCTTCAACAGCGCCGGCATCTCCTTCTTGGCATACCACGTCGAACGCCAGTTCTTCGTGACGCCGAGGCGGAAGCCGATCGGATTGGTCTTTTGTCCCATTAGCGCACCGCCTCCGTCACGACGATCTCCACGTGGCTCGTCCGCTTCAGCATCGGCGTCGCACGGCCCATGGCCGCCGGCGTCCAACGCTTGAGCTTCGGCCCCTCGTTCACGATGGCCTTCGTGATCACCAGCGCGTCGACATCAAGCGACGTGTTGGCGGCACGGGCCGCTTGTTCCGCGTTCGCCACGGCACTGTTGAGCGTCTTCTCGATCTGCTCAGCCGCGTGCTTCTTCGAAAACTTCAGCAGTGCCAGCGCGTCGTTCACGCGCTGCCCCCGGATCTGGTCGATCACCAGGCGCATCTTGTACGGCGACTGCCGCGTGGTGCGCTGGATGGCCCGCGCCTCGATGCCGGCCTTCATGGTCTTGGCCATGGCTTACTTGCCTCCCTTGCCGGACTTCTTCGCGTCCGTCTTCTGTCCCGCGTGACCGCGGAACAGACGCGTCGGCGAAAACTCGCCCAGCTTGTGGCCCACCATGTTTTCCGTCACGTACACCGGGATGAACTTGTTCCCGTTGTGTACCGCGAACGTGTGCCCCACGAACTCCGGCAGAATCGTGCTCGCACGCGACCAGGTCTTCACGACCTTCTTCTCGCTCTTGGCGTTCATCGCAACCACCTTCGCCTCCAGGCGCTCGCTGACGAACGGACCCTTCTTGATGCTTCTCGACATATCGGTTCTCGTCTCGCCTGGCGGTTACTGCGTGGCCCGGCCGCGCTTGCGGCCGCGCACGATGAGACGCGTCGACGCCTTCTTCTTGTTGCGCGTCTTGACGCCTTCCTTCTTGCCCCACGGGCTCACCACGTTCCGGCCGCCGCGCGTGCGGCCACCATGCGGGTGATCCACCGGGTTCATGACTTCACCACGCACCTTCGGGCGCTTGCCGAGCCAACGGCTCTTGCCCGCCTTGCCGTGCGACTGCAGCTCGTGTTCGGCATTGCCCACTTCACCGATCGTCGCCGCGCAGTTGCCGTGCACCAGGCGCATCTCCGTGGAGGCCAGGCGCAGCGTGACGTAATCGCCTTCCTTCGCCACGACCTGGGCGAAGGTCCCGGCCGAGCGCGCCATCTGGCCGCCCTTGCCGATCTTCAGCTCGATGTTGTGCACCGACGTGCCGAGCGGCACTTCCTTGAGCGGCATCGCGTTGCCCGTGCGCACGTCGCTGCCCGGACCCGACACCACCGTATCGCCCTGCTTCAGCCCCTTCGGGTGCAGGATGTAGCGCTTCTCACCGTCCGCGTACTCGAGCAGCGCGATGCGCGCCGAGCGGTTGGGATCGTACTCGATGTGCGCGACGGTCGCCGACACCCCGTGCTTGTCGCGCTTGAAATCGATGACGCGATACATGCGCTTGTGGCCGCCACCGATGCGCCGCATCGAGATGTGGCCGTGATTGTCGCGCCCGCCCGACTTCTTGAGCGGCTCGACCAGCGACTTCTCGGGCGTGCTGCGCGTGATCTCGGCGAAATCGGAGACCGAGCGGAAGCGCGTGCCCTTCGTGACCGGCTTGAACTGACGGATACCCATTGGTCTCAGCCCTCGAAGATCGCGATGGTGTCGCCGTCACGCAGCTTCACGATCGCCTTCTTGGTGTGGGGGCGGCGACCGATCGACTGGCCGACGCGGCGCGCCTTCCCGCGCGCATTCGACGTCCACACGCCAGTGACCTTCACGCCGAACAGCTGCTCGACGGCCGCCTTGATGGCGTGCTTCGTGGCGCTCGGCGCCACTTCGAACGTGTACTCGCCGCGATCCTGGTACGCGGCCGAGGTGCGCTCCGTGACGATCGGGCGCACGATGGTACGATAGAGACTCATCGCTTAGCCCTCCGCGGAGTTGTGGGTGAGCGCGGCCGACTCGATCACGACCACATCCGACCAGAGAATGTGGTACGTGCTGGCGTCGGAGTACGGCAGAACCATCACGCGAGCGAGGTTGCGGGCGCTCAGGTACACGTTCGGCTTTACGCCGTCGGTGAGGAGCAGCACCTTCTTCTCGGCCACCCCGAGCGACGCAAGCAGCGACGTCATGGCCTTGGTCTTCGGCGCGCTGAACGACAGCGCGTCGACGAGGAGCACGGCCTGCTCACGGGCGCGGGCGTTCAGCGCGCTCTTGCGAGCCAGCTGCCGCACCTGCTTCGGGACGATCTGCGTGTAGCTGCGCGGCTGCGGGCCGAACACCGTACCACCGCCCGGCCAGTTCGGCGCGCGCGTCGAGCCCTGACGGGCGCGACCGGTGCCCTTCTGCTTCCACGGCTTCTGGTTGCCGCCGGTGACTTCCCCGCGCGTCTTGGTCTTGGCCGTGCCCTGACGCTGGTTGGCGAGGTACGCCTTCACCGCCTGGTGCATGACCGGCACGTTCACGATGCCGTCGAACGTGCCCTCGGGGAGCTGGCGCATGCCGCCCTGCTTCCCCTGCGCCGAGTACACCGGCGCTTCGAAGGTCTTGGTTTCCGTCGTCATGATCAGCCCTGCTTCCGCACGAAGACGATGCCGTTCGTCGGCCCCGCCACGCTGCCGCGCAGATAAATGAGGTTACGCTCGGCATCCACCTTCTCCACGCGGATGCTGATCGCCGTGTGCTGCTTGTTGCCGTACTGGCCGGGCATCTTCTTGCCCTTGATGACGCGCGACGGGTCGGTGCCCGCGCCGATGGAGCCGGGCTTGCGGTGCTTGGTGTTGCCGTGCGTGTTCGGACCGCCACCGAAACCGTGGCGCTTCACGACACCCTGGAACCCACGACCCTTCGACGTGCCGGTGACCTTCACCCGCTCACCGGGGGTGAAGATGTCCACCTTGATCACGTCGCCCACGCTGTACGCGGGAACGTCGCCGTTCGCCGGCGCGTCGTCGAGGCGGAAGCTCTTGAGCACGGCAGGCGCGGCCTCGAGGCCGGCCTTCTTCGCGTGGCCCAGCTCCGCCTTCGTGGCGCGATCGCCCTTGGGCGTGCGCTCACCCTTCTTGTTGGGGCGCGCCGTGCGCTGCGCGCCATATCCGAGCTCCACGGCGGCAAAGCCCGCCTCCGACGCCGTCATGACCTTCGTGACGGGGTTGGGCGTGGCCTCCACCACGGTGCAGGGCACTTGCTGCCCCTGCTCGTTGAACAGCTGGGTCATCCCCAACTTCTTGCCGATGATGCCGATCATGAATGAACTCACTCCGTACGAGTCGCGGTGATCCCCCATGGATCACCGTTGGACTGTGGATGGTGCCGCCCTGTGCAGCACCATCAGTACGCGTCGCCGCCCCCGAAGAGGCCCTGCCGCGACGTGAACTCTCGCCGTCCTGCGTCCTGCGTGCTGCGTCCTGCCGGTCGACTACTCGACCTTGATTTCGACGTCCACGCCAGCCGGCAGATCGAGCTTCGTCAGCGCGTCCACCGTGCCCGCCCGCGAATCGAGGATGTCGATCACGCGCTTGTGCGTCTTCAGTTCGAACTGTTCACGCGACTTCTTGTCGACGTGCGGCGAACGGAGCACCGTCCAACGCTGCGTCTTCGTGGGCAGCGGGATCGGGCCCGATACCGACGCGCCGGTCTTCTCGGCCGTGCGGACGATGTCCGCCGAAGCCTGGTCGATCACGGCGTGGTCAAATGCCTTGAGGCGAATGCGAATGCGGCCAGCCATCTGTATCTCGGTTCGGAACGGATCAGTCGCGAGTCGTGAGTTCGAGTTGCGGGTTCCGAGTCACTGAGTACTCGGAACCCGAACCCAAAACCCGGAACCGATCGGTTCGCAGTGTTAGGCGAGGATCTTGGTCACGACGCCGGCGCCGACCGTACGGCCACCCTCACGGATGGCGAAGCGCAGCTGCTCTTCCATGGCGATCGGGATGATGAGATCAATCGTCATCGTCACGTTGTCGCCCGGCATCACCATCTCCATCCCCTCGGGGAGCTCGATGTTGCCCGTCACGTCCGTCGTGCGGAAGTAGAACTGCGGGCGGTAGCCCTTGAAGAACGGCGTGTGGCGGCCACCCTCTTCCTTCGTGAGGACGTACACTTCGGCCGTGAACTTCGTGTGCGGCTTGATCGAGTTCGGCTTGGCGAGCACCATGCCGCGCTCGATGTCTTCCTTCGCGATGCCGCGGAGGAGGAGACCGACGTTGTCACCGGCCTGGCCTTCGTCGAGGAGCTTGCGGAACATTTCGACGCCCGTGACGGTCGTCTTCTTCTCGCTGTTGTAGCCCACGACTTGGACTTCTTCGCCGACCTTGATGATGCCGCGCTCGATACGACCCGTCGCCACCGTACCACGACCCGTGATCGAGAACACGTCTTCGACCGGGAGGAGGAACGGCTTGTCGACTTCACGCACCGGCTCCGGGATGTAGCTGTCGAGCGCGTCGTACAGCTCCTGCATCTTGTCGATCCACTTCTGCTCGCCCTGGATCGCCGGGTAGGCCGCGCCACGGATCACCGGGGCATCGTCACCGTCGTAGTTGTACTTCGAGAGCAGCTCGCGCACTTCGAGCTCGACGAGGTCGAGGAGCTCTTCGTCTTCCACGAGGTCGCACTTGTTGAGGAACACCACGACCTTCGGCACGTTCACCTGGCGCGCCAGCAGGATGTGCTCACGCGTCTGCGGCATCGGGCCGTCCACCGCCGAGACCACCAGGATCGCGCCGTCCATCTGCGCGGCACCCGTGATCATGTTCTTCACGTAGTCGGCGTGACCCGGGCAGTCGACGTGCGCGTAGTGACGGTTCGCCGTCTCGTACTCGACGTGCGACGTAGCGATCGTGAGGATCTTCGTGCTGTCACGACGCCCCTGCGACTCCGACGCCTTGGCGACTTCGTCGTACGCGACGTACTTGGTGCCGTAGCCCTTGTCCGCCGAGATCTTCGTGAGCGCCGCGGTCGTGGTCGTCTTGCCGTGGTCGACGTGGCCGATCGTACCCACGTTCACGTGCGGCTTGTTCCGCTCGAACTTTGCCTTGCCCATGGTTCTGTCTGTGCTTGGGTAGTGAATGAGGGGTGAGGCTTACGCCTTCACCTTGCTGATGATCTCTTCGGCCTTCGACTTCGGCACTTCTTCGTAGTGCGAGAACTCCATCGAGTAGACCGCGCGCCCCTGCGACATGCTGCGCAGGCGCGTCGAGTAGCCGAACATCTCCGCCAGCGGCACCGTGGCCGAGATGACCTGCGCCTCACCACGCTGCGTCATGCCGCCGATCTTGCCGCGACGCGAGGAGAGGTCGCCGAGGACGTCGCCCATGTACGCTTCCGGGCTCACGACCTCGACCTTCATCACCGGCTCCAGCAGGCAGGGGCTGGCCTGACGGGCCGCCTCCTTGAACGCCATCGAGCCGGCAATCTTGAACGCCATTTCCGACGAGTCGACTTCGTGGTACGAGCCGAAGGTCAGCTGAACCTTGATGTCCACCACCGGGTAGCCGGCCAGCACACCGTTCTCCAGCGCCTCCTTGATGCCCGCTTCCACGGGGCCGATGTATTCGCGCGGAATGACACCGCCCACGATCTTGTCCTCAAACACAAAGCCCTGCCCCTGCTCGGAGGGCTCCATGTTGATGACCACGTGGCCGAACTGACCCTTACCACCCGACTGACGGATGAACTTGCCTTCGATCTTCTCGACGCGCTTCTTGATCGTCTCGCGATAGGCCACCTGCGGGCGCCCCACGTTCGCGTCGACCTTGAACTCGCGCATCATGCGATCGACGATGATCTCGAGGTGCAGCTCGCCCATGCCGGCAATGATCGTCTGCCCCGTCTCGGCGTCGGAACGCACGCGGAACGTCGGATCCTCTTCGGCCAGCTTCTGCAGCGCGATGGCGAGCTTGTCCTGGTCCGCCTTCGTCTTCGGCTCGATCGCCACGTCGATCACCGGGGCCGGGAACTTCATGGCCTCGAGGATGAGCGGGTTGTCTTCCGTGCACAGCGTGTCGCCCGTGCGCGTGTCCTTGAGACCGATCGCCGCGGCAATGTCGCCAGCGCGCACCTCTTCGATCTCCTCGCGCTTGTTGGCGTGCATCTGCAGCAGACGACCCACGCGCTCGCGCTTGTCCTTCGTGCTGTTGTACACGTAGCTGCCCGAGTTGAGCACGCCCGAGTACACGCGGAAGAAGGTCAGCTTACCGACAAACGGGTCGGTCGCGATCTTGAACGCCAGCGCCGCGAACGGCGCCTCGTCCTTGATCGGCGCATCGATGAACGTCTCGTCGTGATGCGGCAGGTGTCCCTGGATGGCCGGTACGTCGATCGGCGCGGGCAGATAGTCGATCACCGCGTCAAGCAGCGCCTGCACACCCTTGTTCTTGAACGAGGCCCCACAAAGCACCGGCACGAACTCCATCGCGATCGTCGCCTGACGAATCGCGCGACGGATCTCGTCCATGGAGAGCTCCTCGCCCGCCAGATACTTCTCCATCAGCGCTTCGTCGTGCTCCACGGCCGCTTCGATGGCCTCGTGGCGCGCCGCTTCACACGCGTCCCGGAACTCGGCCGGCACATCGACCACCGAGAACGTCTTGCCCATCGTCTCGTCGTGGAAGATGTACTGCTTGCGCTCGAGCACGTCGATGTGCCCCGTGAACGTCTCACCCGAACCGACCGGCAGCTGCAGCGGGAACGCGCGCTTGCTCAGGCGGTCACGGATCATGGCGAGGCACCGATCGAAGTTCGCGCCCACGCGATCCATTTTGTTCGAGAAGATCATGCGCGGCACGCGATAACGGTCGGCCTGACGCCACACCGTTTCGGTCTGCGGCTCCACACCGGCCACCGAATCGAGCAGCGTCACCGCGCCGTCGAGCACGCGCAGCGAACGCTCCACCTCCACGGTGAAGTCCACGTGCCCTGGCGTGTCGATGATGTTGATCCGGAACTCGGGACCGTTGCCCTTTTCGTGCGACTGGCCGTGACGCATCCAGAAGCAGGTCGTCGCGGCCGACGTGATCGTGATGCCGCGCTCCTGCTCCTGCTCCATCCAGTCCATCGTGGCGGCGCCATCGTGGACTTCACCGATCTTGTGCGACTTCCCCGTGTAGTAGAGGATGCGCTCGGTGGTCGTCGTCTTGCCGGCATCGATGTGCGCCATGATGCCGATATTGCGGTAATGCTCGAGCGGGGTCGTACGCGGCATAGTTCTCGGTCAGCGCCGCCAGAGCGACGCAGTGAGTGTACAAAGTGAACCAGCAAAAAAACGGCTGGACCAGACCTCCCATGAGGGAGCGGTATCCATCCGCTGTCGCCGGGTACGCTCGCCGCTGCTGCGCGAGTGGGGACCCTGGCGCGCCACGTCCAGAGAACTGCTGACTCCAGACACGACGTTGAGTTGGCTATCCGGGAGGCGACACCAAAGCACGCGACCGATCCAACGCGATGCACGACCTGATGCCGTTTTCCGACAGACCCCTAACATGAACGGCTCGGTCCTGGAAGTCAACCCGGACCGAGCCGCCAAGAGAGCTGCCCCACAACCGTGTACCGCTGGGCTCCCCCGGCTCAGTGGCCGAGGCCGCGCCCCACCCCTTGGGCCGTTCAGGGGACCCGGCGACGGCGCGTCACGCCTGCCAATCCGGCCAGACCGACCGCCACCAGCGCCAGCGACGCCGGCTCCGGCACCGCCACCGCGACATTGTCGATGAAGTACGTCCGGTACGGGGTGGGATTGGCGATACCATAGCCAAGCTGCTCGCTCACCGTATCGTACGGATCGACAAAGGCGCCGGCATCGTAGGTGGCCGCGAAACGGATCTCATCGATCAGCCCCGCCATACCGAACGCCTGCGTCATGCCGCCGGTCCCCAGAAAGCTGAAATCGCGGAACCACACCTGGGTGCCACTCCGCCAGCCGGTGATGTTCAGATTGGACACGTTGCCCCACCCGGCGCCCACCAGCATCGACTCGAGGGTGAACGCCGTCGACCGCTGAATCGAGGCCGTGCCGGACCCGACCGCTACCACGTTCGTGGCGTTGGGGTTGTAGGCCACATACTGCTGCTGATACCCCGTGAGCGACTCGGCCGGCGAAACGCCCTGATAGAAGCCCGTCGCCGAGCTCCGACCGTTCACGAAGCAGCGCCCCTGCGTGCTCTGCCCCCCGGAAAACAGGTAGTCGCGGAGGTCGAGCGCCGCAAAACCGGTCCAGGTCGATCCGGCGTAGTTTGGCCCGATCGCCTGACCACCCCACTGGCACAGGTGGGAGTTCCACTGCGTCGGGAAACTCGGGTTGGTCGGGCTGTTGTACGCCAGATCCGCAAAGGTCTGCGCACCGGCAAGGGACGCGGAACTTCCAACCAGGGCTACGGTCAGGGCGGCGCGAGCGACGGGGGAAAGCATTGTCGGTTCCGGGTAGTTGTGATCCCTGCTGCTGCCACTTTCATTGGCACAAGCCGTGCCAACGGCTCAGTGCACCTATGGGAGAGACACGGCCTGCGCAGGGCGCAAGAGCCCCCATGCGGACAGAGGAACCAGGTTGTGTGGCATATAATACCGACATAATGCAACAGGGTGCTGCACTCATGCAACAGCGAGGGGAGCCCGGCCACCACCCGGATCATGGCGCCAGCGCTACAGCACCAGCGCTACAGCACCAGCGATATCGACGGCGACTCCACCTCGTCCACCAAGGAGCTGGCGAGAATCTCCGCGATCCGCCACGACGCCCGACCATCGCCGAAGGGATTGGGCACCGTCACCATGCGCTCGTACACCACGGGATCGCACAGAATGGCCAGCGCCTCCTTCACGATCAGATCGGGGTCTGTGCCCACCAGAATGCCCGCCCCCACCTGCACCACCTCCGGACGCTCGGTACGGTCCCGCAGGATGAGGATGGGGCGCCCCACGCTTGGCGCTTCCTCCTGCAGGCCACCACTGTCGGACAGAATGATCGTGCTGGCGCACAGCACCTTGAGCAGGTCGGGGTAGCTCAGCGGCTCCAGCAGGTGCACGCGCTCCACCCCCCCGAGTTCCTGCTCGAGGAGACCACGCACATTCGGATTCGGATGCAACGGCAGCACAACCTGCAGGTCCGCCACCGCCGCGACGAGCCGTTTCACCGCGCACGCAATGTCGCGCATCGACTCCCCCTGGTTCTCGCGCCGGTGGGCCGTGACCAGCGCCAGACGCCCCGGGGGAATTCGATCGATCGCTGAGTTCTCGAACGCACGCGACACGTCCATCTGCCGGACCGCATCCACGATCGTATTCCCCGTCACGAAGATGCGATGCACCGGCACTCCCTCGCGCAACAGGTTGTCGCGGCTTTCCGGCGTTGGCGCAAAGTGCCATTGGGCCGCCACCCCCACCACACGCCGATGAAACTCCTCAGGGAACGGTTCCTGGAAGTTGAAGGAACGCAATCCGGCTTCCACGTGCCCCACGGGGATCGCGCGCCACGTGGCCGCCATCGCGCCCGCACAGGCGCTGCTCGTATCGCCCTGCACCAGCACTGCCTGGGGCCCGCACTGCGCAAAGACCTCGTCGAGCGCGGCGATGCACCGCGCCACGAAACCGCTGGGCGACTGGTTGTCGGTCATCAACCCCAGCTCGATGTCGGGCGCCAGCCCCACATCGTGAAAGGCGCGGGCCAGCAGGTCGCGATGCTGTCCGGTACTCACCACGGTACACGCCACGCGGCTCTCGGCGCTCCGCAAGGCACGCACCACCGGCGCCATCTTGATGACTTCCGGACGGGTGCCCACCACCACGGCCACGCTCGGTGTGTCCGGCGCCACCGGCACGCCCCGTAGTGGCGTCAACCATCGGGGGCGGCTCATGCGCCGGTACGCCTCACGATCGTCTCCACATCATCGCGCGAGACGGCCCCCTGCTTGACCAGAATGGCCCCCAGCTGACCGCCCTTCTCGCGCTGTTCCTTGAGAGCGAGCACCAGCTGCTGCGTCGTGAGCTTCTTCTCCTCGATGAGCCGTTCACCCAGACGCATCTGGGCGCCCACCTGAGGCGGCAACGAATGCTCGGTCTTGTCCCAGCTCATGGGAATGCCGGCGCGGCGTGACGCGAAGTACTGATTCGCGGCGCGGAACGTGGCCACCATATTCACCAGGTTGGAGAACGGCGTCCGGAAGATCGCGAGCACCGCCTGCCCGAAGCCATAGAGCTTGCCGGTGCTGATGGCGCGCTGCAGCAGCCGGTTGACCATGAAGAACAGGCCAATCCAGAAGAGCCACACGAACCAGGGCTCCTCGAGCACGGCCGGCAGCGAGCGATCGTAGAAGACCCGCACCCACTCGTATAGCACGAAGTAGAGCAGCAGCAGGTACCCCGCGAGCACCACCAGATACCCCAGCGGACCGCGGCGGTCGTGCGCGAGCAGCCAGGCCAGCCCCTTCGGCCACCCCCAGTGCTCCCATCCCTGAAACACGATGCCGGCCATCCAGCGCGTGCGCTGACGCACCGCCGTGCGAAACGTCTGCGGGAATGGTGCCCAGGTGGCAACCAGTTCCTCGCGGTTGCCGTCATGCTCCTCGACTTGCACGTACTGGTGCAGGTACCGCGTCGGACGCCCTTGCACGGTGAGGCCAAGCCCCAGGTCGTAGTCCTCGGTGAGCGAGTTGGTCGCGAAGGGCGTTCCGTTCCGCTCTTCCATCAGCTGGTCGATGACCGACCGCCGCACGCAGGTGGCCACGCCTGCCGAGGGCACAAAGCCCCAGATCTTCTCGCGCACGAACATGTTCTTCGTGTACTGCTCGGCGAACTCGTCGATGTACGTGCCGGCCACGAAGTCGTACCAGAACGGGGGCGTACTGAGGACCGGCAACTGCACAAAGTCCACGGAGTCGCCGCGGAAGTACCAGTTCAGCAACCGCAGCTCCAGGGGATGCACGAGGTCCTCGACATCGTGGAAGACGATGAGGTCGTAGCGCAGCCCGGCGCGCTGCTCGTGCTCCACGATGGCCCGCAGCACCGTGTTCACGCAGTCGGCCTTGGAGGTGGGGCCGTCGTGGTCGGTGGTCACCTTGCGTACGTTCGGATACACCGCGCGCACCTTGTCCACCTCGCGCCGCGTATCCGGATCGTTCTGGTAGGTACCGATCCAGTAGTCGTATCGCTGGTAATCGAGACGCGGCAGGTTGTAGAGCAGCATGCGCGCAATCACGTCGTCTTCCTTCCACGCCGGCGTGACGATGGCGATGCGCCACTCGCTCACCTCCTGCAACTCGCGCAGCGTCACGACCGGGCGCTTCCACCAGCCGAAGAGCGCCCCGAGCCAAAAGGTGACGTCGAAGAGCAGGTCGTCGATGGCAAAGATGAGGTACAGCGCGGCAATGGCGACCACGCCCATCTCGAGTGTCGTCATGGCCGGGCCTCCGCCCGCACGGGCCTGAGCGCACGCCACCCCCACACAGCGGTGACGCGCCACTCCTGATACTGCCGGTCGACGCCCCGGGGCGGCGCGGGCAGGAAGCGCCCCTGGATGCCTTCGCCGAAGAGCACGAGGTTCGGGCCGACCCGTATCGCCATACCGCCCCCGATTTCCGCGGCGCGATTGAAGAAGTCGCCGCGGCTGTCGTATCCCAGCCACCCGCGCCCGAAGACATCGAGGGCCAGCTTGCCGGGAGTACCCACGCGCATGCCTTCACGAAGCTGCGCGTAGCCGATGACGTTGCGATCAAACCGCTCGTACCAGCTCACGTCGGCCACGACGTCGGTGAGCAGCGTCCACCGCGCCGTCGGCATGAGCCGCCGGTCGTCCTGGGCGATGAGATACGCACCGGTACGAATGTCCCGCCGCCACGACACCGAGTCGTCGGGAAGCAACGAGTAGGCGCCGCCGGCTTCCGCGTACAGCCACACGGGTCCATGCCACGGGCGGACACGCACACCGCCGGCCGCAATGGCGGCGTTGTCGGAAAGGACGCGCGACTGCGCGCCACTTGACCGCGAATCGCGGGTGACACGCAGCGACGTGTAGGCCGCCGGCGCCCAGGCGCTTCCGCTCTCGATCCCCTGTCTGATGAAGCCGAAGCCGATGGTGTTCTCGAAGCGCGACTGGTAGAACGGAGCGAGGTAGCCTTCGGAGAAGAGTACCGTCCCCACGTTGCCCTTGATGCGCAGCGCGCGGCGAGCGGGGTTGGCCACCCCGGTGTCGCGGCTGGCTGCGGCGGCCCGGAACGCCGTCATGGCATCACGGTTGCGCGCGGCGCCATCGTACAAGTACGCCAGGGCAAGCCGATCGCGGTCCACGAAGCCCGACGGCGTCGTCGCGATGCTCTCCAGGGCGGCAATGGCCTCGTTTGTGCGGCGCAGGTCGATCAGAACGTAGCCCAACTGCCGTCGCACGTCGGCGTTCTGCGGTGCGCGCCCTGCCCCCAGCGCGAACCAGCGTGCCGCCGACGCCTTTTTGCCCCCGGCAAGGTCGAGATAGCCCAACTCGATGTACGGGGATGGCGCAGCGCTGTCGGCATCGATGGCGCGCCGGAAGTACTCGCGGGCCGCCGCGGTGTCGCCCCGTTGCTTGGCCGCGTACGCCACATTCATGGCACTGGCATGCCGCTCGTTCCCCTGAGCACGTGCGGCGGCGGGAAGCAGCAGGCCAACCGTCAGCACGAAAAGCGCACGGCGGGGCGGCGGCCACAGACGGCGCAGCGGATTACGAAGGATGAGCAGCACGGTGACGGGTGAGGGAAGCGTCGGCCGACCTCGGGCACCACGCACGTCCTGGTGGCGACCCCGAGAGCAACCGCTGGCGAAGTGAAGCTTACCGGGGGTGTGACTCTCGCGATAGACGCCGTGACGGGGCCCCCGGTCACCGGTGTGCCAGCGGAGTACCGGATGCACAACGCCACCCGTGGCGAGGCCCGGGTGGCGTGTGATCGAGACCGCTCGACGGAAAACGGCGCGGCGCCCCGCGCGCCCCGCGCTACAGGGCCCGCACCGCGTGCACCTTGATGGCGGCATCCTCGGCATAAATGCCGATGCGCCCCCGACGATAGGGCTTCTCGACGTCGCGGGTACGCACGATCTCCCGTCCATCCACGAACACGGCGATGCGGTCGTCGTCCTGCACGATGGTCACATCGTGCACCCTGCCAATGGGAAACCGCTCGGTCGTGCCCGAGGCAAGGAAGCGCTGCCCCCCCGGGTACGATGGGTCCCGCTTGCCAAGCTCCCACCCGTTGGGCTTGGGGATGAAGTAGTAGAAGCGGGTGTCGTCTTCGTACTGCCAGATTACCCAAGCCACTTCCCAGGGGTTGGGTGCGCCGTCTCGCAGCTGCGCCATGGTTTCCACGCGCGCGTGCAGCAGCAGATGCCTGGCGTAAGTAGGGCCGAGCACCAGCGGTGCGTGCGTATGCCAGTCCTTGGCGGCGGCCTTGGGGCCCATGGCCAGCGCCCCCTGGTCGCCGTTGCCGGTGACGGTCACGCAGCCGTACCCATCGAAACGCACGGTCCACGCTCCGAACTCTTCCCCCTGGGTCAGACAGTCGGCACGGAGGCGCGGAAAGGCCACTTTGGGCAGCCGGTTGGCAGTGCGCAGCAGGCGAACGCGGCTGGCATCATCCGAGCGCGGCGGAGTGGCGAGAATCGCGTCGGCGGTCGAGGCTGCCCCCGCACCGGGCGCGAGTTCCAGTGACGCTGCGGCGGGCCGACAGGAGGCGAGCAACAGCAGAGCACCGCCGGTGGCGGTCACTCCCATACGCCGCCTGTTTCGACTCATCACCTGCCGCCACGTTGTACGCATCGCCTGCGCGCCTCTGAGATGGTCGTTCGGTAGCCCAGCCGGCAATGCACGTGCAGTGCATGGAAGCCCTGAAGCTTTGCGTCCCCGACTTTCGCCGGGTTTGCCTTTTCGCGAGCACCCCGAGGGCGTGCCGCGTACGCTCCGAAAGGTGACGCGAGCACGTCGTGCGCGCAACGCCGCAGGCCGCGGCCGAAACGATCCGTCCCACGCCGTAACGAGTGCCGGGATTGAAACACGGACGCCGTCGGAAGCAAATCAGGGGCGTTACGGCGGTGCCGTTGGTGTGACACGGCCCTTTGGTCGATCCGCCAGCGCAAACGCCCCGGATGCGTTGGCATCCGGGGCGTTGCGACCGGTATATCGGCCGACTGGTGGTCGCGGACCGCGACCGTTTACCAGCGGTAGTGGGCGAACGCCTTGTTGGCTTCGGCCATACGGTGCGTGTCTTCCTTCTTCTTCACCGCGTTGCCTTCGCCGCGGGCGGCGGCCAGTACTTCGGCGGCCAGCTTTTCGGGCATGCTCTTCTCGTTGCGATCACGCGAATACGAGATGAGCCAGCGCATGGCGAGCGCAGTCCGACGGTCCTGACGGACTTCGACCGGCACCTGATAGGTGGCACCACCAACGCGGCGGCTCTTCACCTCGACCACCGGCTTGAGGTTGTTCAGCGCCTGCTTGAACACCCCGACGCCCGGCTGACTGGTCTTCGCCTCGACGATGTCCATGGCCGAGTAGAAGATGCCTTCGGCAGTGCTCTTCTTGCCCTGGATCATCAGGTTGTTGATGAACTTCGAGACGGTCTGGCTGTCGTAGCGTGCATCAGGCAGCACGGTACGCTTCACGGCACTCTTGCGACGGCTCACTTCTTCTTACCTCCGGCGGCGGCAGCCGCCGCACCCTTCTTGGGACGCTTGGTGCCGTACTTGGAACGGCTCTGATTACGGCCGTTGACGCCCGATGCGTCGAGCGTACCACGCACGATGTGGTAACGCACACCCGGGAGGTCCTTCACACGACCGCCGCGCACGAGCACGATGGAGTGCTCCTGAAGGTTGTGGCCTTCGCCGGGGATGTAGGCCGTGACTTCGAGCTGGTTCGTGAGACGAACACGCGCAACCTTGCGCAGCGCCGAGTTGGGCTTCTTGGGCGTCGTGGTGTAGACGCGGGTGCACACGCCACGCTTGAACGGATTGCTCTTGAGCGCGGGCGCCTTGGACTTCTCCACCACGTCCTTTCGGGCGCGGCGGACCAGCTGGTTGATCGTAGGCATCAGATGTTGGTGGCCCGACGGCTGGTCGGCCGACGGGGAGTTCGTACTCCGACTTCTACGTGGATCGTTGCCCGAGGTGCAGCTACGGACGACGGCACGGAACGGAATCTTGAGCTTAAGCTGGCAGGGGCAGTGGAGCAAGTGGCGACGGCGGCGATTCGGCGCAACACGTCCACGCCCTTCGGTGTGCAACTTGCCGTGGCGGCCAGTACGGTTCCTGTTCCAGATCACCACGATCACCCCAAATGCCGACCCATGGAACGGACGATGCGCACGGTCGCCCTGTCGACCGGCCCCCTTGCCTACGTGGAGCAGGGGGCGGGCCCCCCGCTCGTGCTGCTGCACGCCAACCCCGGCGACCGCCGCGACTATGACGCGGTGATCCCGACGCTGGCCGCGCGGTTCCGCGTGATGGCGCTGGATTGGCCGGGGTATGGGGAGTCGATGGCGCCGGCAGACGTGGAGGCGGTCTCCATCCCATGGCTGGTGGAGGTGCTCCGGGAGTTCCTCGATGCGCTGGCGCTCTCGTCCGTGATTCTCGTGGGCAACTCCATCGGTGGCACCGTCGCGGCGCGACTCGCGCTCGCGTCCCCCGAACGGGTGCAGGCGCTGGTGCTCGTGGCGCCTGGCGGGTTCACGCCGCACACCTGGCTGACGCGGCGTTTCTGCGCGTGGCAGGGGAGTCGCTGGTCGTTACCCCCGGCGCTCTTCGCGCGCCTGTATCTGCATCGTCGTACCCCTACCGTGCGGGCGATGCTGGACCGGGCCGCCACCATCCAGTCGACGCCCACGCGCCGCGCGCTCAACCGCGCCCTCTGGCGGCGCTTCATGCTCCCCGAGAGCGACCTGCGCGAGGCGGCGCGTGCATGCTCGACCCCGACGCTGCTGCTCTTCGGCACGCGCGATCCAACGATTCCGGCCGCGCGCGACGGCGCCGTCGCGGCGCGCACGGTTCCCGGGGCCAGGTTTGTGGCACTCCCCTGCGGCCATGCGCCGTTCGCCGAATTGCCGGACCGGTTCCTCGCGGAGGTGGAGGCATTTCTCTCCCCTGGCGTGGAGGGATAGCATCCATGGACGGTCCATCACGCGTGGCAACAGCCCCAACGCCCCCACCCCACTCTCCCGTGGACCACCCACGGCCCTGAGGCACGCCGCCGCCCTGGTCGCCAGTCCTGGGCGGCTCCCCGACAGGCCGGTGTGGTCGGGCGGCGCATCCCCACCGGTTCGAGCGCCGGATCGACAGCGCATTGCCGCTGCTGGTGGCGGCGCGCACCCTCGTGATGGCCGGCCCGGCGATCGGCTGCGGACACCGCCGCGTATCGCCATCGCGATTCGTGCGGTACACTTACCGACAGATCTGGACTCGATCACGGTGCTGAGTCGGATGAACCGACGACCACCATCCCCCCCGCGCCGCTTGCGCCCGAGATGACGGACAGGACTGCCGCCCCCACCACTCGCTGGCCGGCATCCCGGACGGTGGTTCTGCTCTGTTTCGCGGCGGTCTTCATCTCCTACCTCGACCGCAGCAACCTGTCGGTGGCGGCCATCCCCATGCAGCAGGAGTTGGGATGGACCGAGTCGGTGAAGGGGCTGGTGTTGTCATCGTTCTTCGTCGGCTACCTGCTGCTGCAGGTCGGAAGCGGCTGGCTCACCAACCGGTACGGCGGACGGCGCGTGCTGGGAGCGGCGGTGCTCTGGTGGTCGCTCTTCACCCTGCTGACCCCGCTGGCGGCGCGCTACTCGCTCCCCGCGCTGCTGGCCGCGCGCATTGCCCTGGGCATCGGCGAGGCCGCGGTGTTTCCGGGTTCCTTCAACATGCTGGCGCGGTGGGTTCGCCTCGAGCATCGGACCCGCGCCGTGGCGCTCGTCAGCAGCGGCGTGGCCATGGGAACGGTCATTGCACTCCCGGTAACCGGGTGGATCATTCGGGACTTCGGATGGCCCATGGCGTTCTATGCCTTCGGCGCGCTCGGCTTTCTGTGGGCCATGGGGTGGTACCCGCTCGTCCGCGAGGGGCGCGACCCGGCCATGACGGACCCCGCCGACGCGGCCCCCCGTACCGTTCCCTGGGGGCGCCTCCTGCGCGCCCCGGCCGTGTGGGCCATCATCATCAATCACTTCTGCCACAACTGGTCGCTGTACGTGCTGCTGGCGTGGCTGCCGTCGTACTTCAAGTCCACGTTCGATGTGTCGCTGGCCAGCGCCGGACTGCTGTCGGCGGCACCCTGGCTCTGCTCGTTCGCGATGGCCAATGCGGCCGGGGCGTGGGCCGACCGCATGCTCACCGCCGGGATGTCCGCCACTCGCGTGCGCCGGCGCCTCCAGTGCCTTGGTTTGCTCGGCGGTGCCACCTTCCTGTCGCTCATTCCGCTGGCTCCATCGGCGGCGATCGCCACGGTGCTCATGTGCGGCGCCGCGGGAGCGTTGGCCTGCTGCATGGCGGGGTTCGGTGCCAATGGCCTGGACATCGCCCCGCGCTACGCCGACGTGATCTGGGGGATCAGCAACACGGCGGGGACGATCCCCGGAATCGTCGGCGTGTATGTCACCGGATGGCTGGTGGAGCAGACCGGTGCCTATACGGCCCCCTTCCTCGTCACGGCGGCCATCTCGGTGGGGGGGGCCGTGGTCTACGTCCTCATGGGATCCGGCGAGCGGCAGTTCGACTGACCGGACCCACCGCACCAGCGATCGAACGCGGCGCCAGCGCGCCGAATGCGCTGCGCGCCTCCTCGTCGTGCCGCTTCGACGGACTTCGGCGTACCTCGCTCCCCATGGCCTCCGACCTGATCGCCTCCGAACTCGTAGTGCCCGCTGCCGACGGCTATCCGCTCGGGGTGACCCACGTCGCCCCGTCCGGGCCGGCACAGGGGCGTCTGATCGTCGCCGGCGCGACGGGTGTGCCGCAGCGCTTCTACGCGCGCTTCGCCCGGTTCGCCGCCGCGCAGGGGATCGCGGTGTGGATGTTGGACTATCGTGGCGTCGGCGCCTCGCGCCCCGCGTCGCTGCGCGACTTCCGCATGAACTACCTCGATTGGGCCCGTCTCGATCTGGCGGCCCTGCTGGACCATGTCGACGGGCGCGGTGATGGTCCACTCTGGATGGTGGGGCATTCCTTCGGCGGCCACGCGATCGGGCTGCTGCCCGGGCACGAGCGGATCCAGCGGGTGGTCACGTTCGCCACCGGCGCAGGGTGGCACGGCTGGATGCCGCCACTGGAGCGACTGCGCGTGCAGTTCCTGTGGCGCGTGATGGGACCATTGCTGGTGAGCGCCACCGGGTATCTGGCGTGGAGTCGGCTGGGGCTCGGCGAAGATCTGCCACGCGATCTCTTCCACCAGTGGCGCCGATGGTGCCGGTGGCCGCGCTACTTCTTCGAGGACCCGGAGCTCCCCGGACTGGCCGAGCAGTTCGCGGAGGTCCGCATGCCCATTCGCGCGGTGAACGCCCTCGACGACCACTGGGCACCCCCCGCCTCACGGGATGCCTTCATGGCCCAGTACCGGAATGCTCCGGTCGACGCGGTCACGCTCGATCCGCGCAAGCTCGGCCTCCGCAACATCGGCCACATGGGCTACTTCCGTCCGCAGGCCTTGGCACTGTGGGTGGACACGCTGGCGTGGCTGCGCGGCCTCGGCACGGACGCGACGTCCGCAGTCACACGTCCATAAGGACAGGTGACCGGCACGCTCGCGTCACGCGGGTGGCCGATCGATGCGGGACCAGCAGTACGGATGCTGGTCCCGCTGCCCCTCGTGATCGAGCACCGCGCAGGTCTTCTCGGCCGCCGTGCATGACCGGTGATGGTCGCGCCCGATGTGGAACCACACCACATCCACCTGCGTGTCGGCGTGCGCCAGCATCAGCGCCTTGAGTTCCCCATGGGTCGCGCTGCCACACGCCTCGAAATCGGACGCCGCGAGTGGGCGCACGTGCAGCGTGGGGCCATCGAGCGTGGGCTGCCGGCCGGGATCGCGTGCCGTGCAATACGCGGCGTCCCAGCTCCGGAGCCCGTTGATGGGCGGGAGTGCCGATTGGCCGAGCATGGTGCTGGCGTAGTCCTCGCGCGGCGGAACAGCCGCGTGCACGCTACGGGTGATGAGCTCCGCCCCGTCGAGTTCGCCGAGCTGCGGGGAGCGCATGGTGTGCGTCAGAGGACTTCCGGCATGCATACCTCCCCGAAGGATCCCGGGAGGGTGGCGGTCACGCGTGAACGCCGGCGCTGGTCCTCCGACGCGCGACTTACCTGCCGGGAAGTCTATGTCGAAAAGGTGCGTACTGTCGCGGGAAATCCAATTGGCGTAGGCTTGCCATGACAGCAGCCGAGGTCCGGAGCGACCGCGGCGCGGCGAGCCATCGAGGCGCCCGGTCGGACACTCGCGGGCCTGGCGCGTACCCAGCACGAGGGACTCATGAAGATCGCGATCATCGGTGCCGGCCGCGTGGGCACCACACTCGGCACGCAGTTCCAGCGCGCCGGTCACCACGTCGTCTACGGTGCGCGCACGCCGGATAGTCCCAAGTACGCCGGGATCGGCACCGTGGCCACCATCAGCGACGCGGCGGCGGCGGCGGACGTCGTCGTGCTCACCACGCCGTGGGCTGGGGCGCAGGAGGCGCTCGAGGGCGCCGGCGATCTCACGGGCAAGGTCCTCGTGGATGCCACCAATCCCATCGGACCAGGGATGGTGCTCACGCACGGCACCACCGACTCCGGCGCGGAGCAGGTGGCGCGGTGGGTGCCGGGCGCACGGGTCGTGAAGGCGTTCAACGCCATCGGCATGGAGGTGATGGCGAACCCCGTCTTTGCCAACGGCCGATCGGTGCTCTGGATGAGCGGAGATGATGCGGACGCGTGCGCACAGGTGGCCGAGCTGGCGACGAGCATCGGCTTCGAGCCGGTGCGCCTCGGGCCGCTGGCCCGGGCGCGTTTTCAGGAGCCGGCGGCGCTCGTGTGGATCACCGCCAGCGCGACCCTCGGGCGGGAGTTCTCGTGGGGGATCCTGCGACGATAGGCGCGCGGACCCTACGGCAGCCGCGCCTTGAAGAACGCCCACACCACCTCGGCGAACTCCACATCCCGATTCTGCGTGCCGGTGGCCGGGTTGCTGGCCGAGAACACGGTACGACTGGGTACCGCGTGCCCTGCCCCATCGAGGCGCCACCACTGCACGGGGGTCGCGCCGGCATAATCGAACCGATTGGCGGGGCCGGTGTCGGCGGTGCTTGAATCGATCACGGCGGTCGTGGGCGTGGCGGCGGCGAGCCCGTTGATGGCGAGCCAGCGGTCGCGCGTGGCGAGCGCGGAGATCACGCGTCCCCGATTGCAGGCGCCGCCAATATCGGCCACGCAGCCGCCATTCCACGGCATCTGCGGGTCACCGCTCCCGTGCAGCAGCAGGATGGGGAGGGGG